>Ga0265313_10000536_pt1 | contig 39745 bp, 38 predicted proteins | sample 4123metaG_FD_203122 | JGI IMG/M metagenome (GOLD analysis project Ga0265313, IMG submission 203122) | Rhizosphere microbial communities from Carex aquatilis grown in University of Washington, Seatle, WA, United States - 4-1-23 metaG | ecosystem: Host-associated > Plants > Roots > Rhizosphere >... | reverse complement strand
TCAACTATGGTGCGATCGCGGCCTATTCGCTAGTGTACTCCGTGCCGGTCATCGTCCTCTATCTCACGGCCTCGCGCCTGTTCCGCGGTGGTTTCGCTCTCAGCGGCGCGGTCAAGTGACGAAAGAGATGCACTCTCCTCGGTCCCTGGCGCTGACATAGGACCGGTCTGTCCCGCTTCGCTGGACGCGACCGGCGGCCACGGCGCGTCTTTCTGGCCAGGACTTGCCGGCATCGGGTGGAAGAAGGACGAGGGGCCCGGCCCCGCGCGGAAATGTGAATAGCCAGAGCATGCCCGAGAGCCCGGAGGCCCGTCCGATCGGTTGGCGCGAGCGCTTTGCCACACGGGCGACATTCTTCCTTACCGGCCTTGGAATGGCGGCCTGGGCGCCGCTTGTGCCCTACGTGAAGAGCCGGCTCGAGCTGGACAGCGCGGATTTGGGGCTTTTGCTCCTTTGTCTCGCCGCCGGGGCGATCGTGCCGATGCCACTCGCCGGCATTCTGACGGCGAGGTTCGGATGCCGCCGCGTCATTCTTCTGGCGTCCCTATCCCAGATGATCTTTCTGCCCTTCCTGGCCATGGCGCCCAGCGTTCCCGCCGCGATCCTCGGTCTCCTGGGGTTCGGTGCGGCGGTGGGCATGCTGGATTGCGTGATGAATATCCAGGCGCTCATCGTCGAACGGGCGGATGGCCGAACCCTGATGCCGGGCTTCCATGGCCTCTTCAGCGCCGGCGGGATTGCCGGAGCCGGCGGCGTGAGCGGCCTGCTCGCCCTGGGGCTTTCTCCCTTTCAGGCGTCGCTTTGTACGGTCGCCTTGATCGGCATCGTATCGACCCTGGCCGGACGCCATTTACTCGGCTATGGAAGCCCTCTTTCCGGGCGCGTGTTCCGGCTTCCTCGCGGCATCGTCCTGGTCATTGCCGGACTCTGCTTCATCATGTTCGTGACGGAGGGTTCCGCCTTGGACTGGAGCGCCGTCTTCCTGACGACGCGCGCGATCGATCCCGCCCTGGCGGGGATGGGCTATGCGGCCTTTGCCGTTTTCATGACCTTGGGAAGGCTTCTCGGCGATGCCGTCGTGCGTCGGGCCGGGCCGCGGCGCGTCGTTGTCGTCGGAGGGTTGATTGCGGCAACGGGCCTCGCGGTTGCCGTGCTGGTCGACAGTTGGAAATTCGGAATTGCCGGCTACGCGCTGCTTGGCGCCGGCTGTTCCAGCATCGTCCCGGTGCTCTATGGCGCTCTCGGGCGCCAGACCGTCATGCCCGAAGCCACGGCCGTGCCGGCGGTCACCACGATCGCCTATGGCGGGATGCTGCTCGGTCCCGTGGCCATCGGGTTCTTTGCTCACGCCTTCGGTCTGTCGGCGGCGCTCATGACCGTCGCATTTGGCCTCGTCGTGGTCGCCGCCGGCGGGACAACGCTTTCCGAGTAGCCAGACGTCCCCGTGTCGGGCTGGACCCGATCGCCCTTGACGGGTCCGACATGACGAGTCAGGATGTAATCGTTTCCATTCGCGGTTTGGCCAGGCTGGGCAAGCTTGGCGCAACGGACGGGAGGAGGCTGGCATGGGGGTTTTTCGGCCTGCCTACGACTACCTGGTCATAGGATCTGGATCGGCCGGGGCGGTCATCGCCTCCCGCTTGGCCGAAGGCGGAAGTCACTCCGTGCTCCTGCTCGAGGCCGGGCCCAGCGACCGGCATTACTCGATACAGATGCCCGCGGCCCTGGGACTTCCGCTCGGCAACGATCGCTTCAACTGGTTTTATCACACCGACCCCGAGCCGCATCTGGGCGGGCGGAAGGTCTATGAGGCGCGCGGGCGCGTGCTGGGCGGCTCTTCCTCGATCAACGGGCTGAACTGGGTGCGCGGCAACCCGCTCGATTATGACAACTGGGCGGCGTCCGGCCTCGCGGGCTGGTCCTATGCCGACTGCCTGCCCTACTTCAAGAAGGCCGAGACTTTCGCGCCGGGCGCCAACCAATATCGCGGCGGCCAGGGTCCGATGCGGATCGAGCGCTGCCCGGCTGAGAACCCGCTGTATCAGGCGTTTCTCGCCGCCGGCCAAGAGTTCGGCATGCCGCTCATCGACGATCACAACGCCTTTCGCCAGGAGGGCGTGCATATCACCCAGCGCAATGTCCACAACGGCGTCCGCTGGAACACCGCCGAGGCCTATCTGCGCCGCCTTCGGCATGGGGGGAACCTTCAGATCCAGACGGGCGCCCGGGTTCTTCGCGTCAAGCTCGACGGCCGTCGCGCGATCGGCGTGGACGTCGATCACATGGGCGAAACCCACGCGATATCCGCCGATCGCGAAGTGATCCTTTGCGCCGGAGCGCTCAATTCGCCGCAGCTGCTCATGCTCTCCGGGATTGGACCGAAGCCGGACCTGGATCGCCTCGGAATAGGGGTCGCTCGCGATCTCCCCGGGGTCGGCCAGGGCCTGAAGGATCATGTCGCGGCACCGGTCCAGTACCGCGCGTCCAAGGATGTTTCACTCGCGGCCAAGCTGACGCCCGCGGGACGGGTGATGCTCGGCATGCAATGGCTTCTGTTCAAGAGCGGCCTTGGCGCAAGCAACTTTTTCGAAGTCGGCGCGTTCATCCGCGCGCGCGAGAGCGATCGGATAGCGTCGTTTCAAATCGAGTTTGTTCCGATGTTGGGCGAGATTCAGCATGGCAGCGTCAAGATCGAGAACGGCTTCCAGTACTATCTCAGCCTCATGCGGCCGACGAGCACAGGCCGGGTCTGGCTGCAGTCGGCCGATCCCTCTGCCGCACCAAAGTTCGTCTTCAACTACCTGGAGACCGAAGACGACGCGGCCCTCGCCGTGGCGGCGGTGAAAACCATACGGGCCATTGTCGCTCAGAAGGCATGGGATGAGTGTCGCAGCGTCGAAACGACGCCTGGGCCTGGCGTAGAGACCGATGCCGAAATTCTGACTTGGCTGCGCACTGCGGCAGGCACGAACTATCACCCGTGCTGCACCTGTCAAATGGGGACCCACGATCTCTCGGTGGTCGACGCTCACGCCAAAGTGCACGAGTTCGAGAATCTGCGCGTCGTGGATGCGTCGATCATGCCGGCGATCGTGACCGGCAACCTCAACGCGCCGGTCATCATGATGGCCGAAAAGCTTGCTGACGACATTCTGGGCAAGCCGCCCTTGAGACCCGACCCCCAGCCCTACTATCTGCCGCGCGCTTAGCCGCACGGCCGATCAGGCGAAATTCGGCCGAGGACCTGAGAATGCGAAGCTATGAGCACGGGATTGCCGGCGTTCCAGTTTCCGGCGCCGGGCTCACGATCCAGCGCCGGTCCCCGGCTCACGGGCGGTTGCTTGCCGAATTCCGGGCAGGCACCAAAGCGGATATCGATGCGGCGGTGGGCGTCGCCCGGCGCGCCTTCGAGCTGCCCAGCGGGTGGCCGCGGATGCCCGCGATGGAACGCGCCGCGGCACGCCATGCACGGCCCGGCTTGTCGCTTGCGTCTTGTAATGTAACCGATTACATTAATGGCAGTTTCGCAGGATAGATTCTATCGGGAGAAATAACATGAGTGGGCTCAAGGGCATTTGCGTGCCGGTATGTACGCCGTTCAAGGACGGCGGCGCGTCGCTGGATGTACGCGGGCTTGAGGCGCATATCGACTCGATGCTGGAGGCGAAAGTCCACATCATTGCCGTCAACGGGGGAACTGGCGAGTTTCCGTTCCTGAGCGAAGCCGAAAAGCGGCAGATCGCCGAGATCGCGGCCAAGCGCATCGCCGGCCGCGCCAAGCTCGTCGTCCAGACATCCGCCCTGCGCACGGAGGATGCCGTTTCGAACGCGAAGCATGCCGCCGACCTGGGCGCCGACGCCTTGCTCATCCTGCCGCCCTTCTTCGAGGGACCCGGCGAGGCCGGCGTACGCTGGCACTTCGAGCAGATCGCCAAGGCCGTGCGCACGCCCTTCATGGTCTACAATATTCCCCAATACAGCGGCTTCGATATCACGCCCGCCGTGTATTCGCGCTTGTCCGAGATCGACAACGTCAAATATATCAAGGACAGCACGTCGAACATGTTGCGGATCGAGCAGCTCGTCGCCCAGGGCGCGGCTGTCTTCAATGGCTGCGACTATCTCAATCTCTACAGCTTGATGACCGGGGCTCCCGGCGTTTTTACCGGCATGGGCAACGCGGCGGCCGCCGAGCTGGTGCGCATGTACGATCTCTTGCAGGCGGGCAAACTGACGGAGGCCCTGCGTCTGTGGAAGACCATGCAGCCGTTGAGCGTCCTGCTGTGGACCGCGCCATTCAATCCGGTGGCCAAGGCGGCGAGCAACCTGTCCGGCAGGAACGTCGGCCAATGCCGTCTTCCGGTTCCGCCGCTGTCTGCCGCAGAAATGGCGCAGGTCGAAGCCGCTTACGCCAGGCTGCGCGGATAGCGGACTCGTGGGGGAACACGGGCCGACAGGCGATTCGACTTAAGGATCGCTCAGGCGAAATCGCGGAGGGCACGACCATGTCGCAGCGCTTTGCGGGAAAATCTGCAGTCGTGACAGGCGCCACGACTGGCATTGGATTCGCGGTTGCCAAAGCCCTCATTGCGGCCGGCGGCCAGGTGCTGATTACCGGGCAGAACGCCGAGCGCGTTGCGGCGGCCAAACAAGCCTTGGGCGAGAATGCGATCGGCGTCGTCGCGGATTGCCGATCCCTGGCCGATATCCGTCGGGCCATGAGCCGCGCCCGGGAGGCCCTGGGTCACGTCGACGTACTTTTTGCCAACGCAGGCGTGACCTGGCCGGGCAAGATCGAAGATGTGTCCGAGAGCGCCTTCGACGACCAGATGGCGATCAATTTCCGCGGCCTGTTCTTTTCGATCCAGCAATGTCTGCCGCTTATGACCAAAGGCGGGAGCATCGTCATGACGTCGAGCTGCATGGACGCGAAGGGCTACCCCGGGATGGCGGTCTACTCCGCCAGCAAGGCCGCGATACGGTCCCTGGTTCGCACGCTGGCAGCGGAGCTCGCCGATCGCGGGATCAGGGTCAATAGCGTGGCGCCCGGCCCGATCGACACGCCGATCTTCGACAAGCTCTCTTCCTCCCGCGCCGAGTCGGACGAGGCCCGGCGCTATGAGGCGAACGAGACGGTCCTGAAGCGGCTTGGCGGCGCCGACGAAGTGGCAGACGCCGTGCTCTTCCTGGCCAGCGACCAGGCCTCGTACATAACCGGCGCGAACCTCAGGGTCGATGGCGGCTGGACGGACCTATAGGGGCCAGGCGGCATGTTCGAACGGTGTCTCTGGTTGAACGAGCCCAAGAGCTGGGAAATTGCCGGCGGTTCTTTGCGCCTGACAACCAATAAGCAGACGGACTTCTGGCGCGAGACGCATTACGGGTTCGTCCGCGACAGCGGGCATTTTTTCGGCCGCGCGGTCACCGGCGAGTTCTCGGCTCAGCTCAGAATCCGCGCTCGCTACGCCGAGCAGTATGACCAGGCGGGCATCATGGTGCGGATCGACGAACAGCACTGGGTCAAAGCCGGAATCGAGTTTTGCGACGGCAGGCCAAGTCTGGGCAGTGTATTGACCCTTGCCCGCTCCGACTGGGCGACGGGGATTTTCGATGGCGACGCCGGCGACTTCCGGATCAGGGCGACGGTGGCGAAGGGAGTCTTGAAACTCCAGGCGTCGGCAGACGGACGCGTCTGGCCCATCCTGCGTTTGTGCCCGTTTCCAGTCGCAGAGAGATATCTCGTCGGTCCGATGGCCTGCACGCCCGAGCGGTCCGGCCTAGAGGTGGAATTCAGCGACCTCACGATCACACACCCATCGACCAAGGAACTCCACGATCTGTCGTAAGGGTCTGCGGGGAGCCTTGAACGCAGCTTTGCGTTTGCGACTGGACCGGCTGCAGTCGAGGGAACAGAGGGACAAGTCGCGCGGATCCTATCGCCTGAGTCCCTACTCCCTCGCGAGTGATGGCTGTTGACCGGCAGGCTTGGAGAGTCGGCATGAATTGACCCGCTCGTCAGCCCCAATGGCGCAACGCATCCACCAGCAGGGCAAAGGCCGCCGAGGTCTGGCGTCGGCTCGGATAGTAGAGATGATAGCCTGAATAAGGCTGGCACCAATCCTCGAGCACGCGCGTGAGACGGCCCTTGGCAAGATGGGGCTGGGCCAAGTCCTCCGGCAGATAGGCTATGCCGAATCCGGCCAAAGCCGCGCTCAGCATCTGGGATGTACCGTTGAAGACGAGCTGGCCGTCGACGCGCACCTTGAGCTCTCGGCCGCCCTTCTCGAACTCCCAGACGTAGAGCCCGCCATGAGTGAGCAGGCGCAGATTGATGCAGTCGTGGCCGAGGAGATCCTGCGGCTTCCTCGGCTCGGGCCGCTTCGTGAAATAAGCCGGCGACGCGACCACCGCCATGCGCAGGTCCGGCCCGATGCGCACGGCGATCATGTCCTTCGCCACCTGCTCCCCGCTCCTGACACCGGCGTCGAAGCGCTGGGCAACGATATCCGTCAGTCCGGCGTCGGCGAAGAGTTCGACCTTGATGTCAGGGTAGCGGCGCAGGAACTTCGCGAGCTTCGGCCAGAGGAGCGTGTCGATGGCATATTCCGTGGCCGTGATCCGGATGCTGCCGGCGGGCTTGTCGCGAAGTTCGCCCAAGGCTTCTAGTTCGGCCTCGATCTCCTCGAATCGCGGGCCCAGGCTCAGAAGCAGGCGTTCGCCGGCATCCGTCGGCGAAACGCTTCGCGTGGTGCGGGTCAAGAGGCGAACACCCAACCGGGCTTCAAGCTCGCGGATGGTGTGGCTAAGCGCCGACTGGGATACGCCCAGCTTCGCCGCGGCTCTGGTGAAGCTGCGCTCTCGTCCTACGGCCAGGAAGGCCAGGAGGTCATCCAGATGTCCGCGCTGCATTCATGACTCCTGCTCATAGGTCCATGCGCATTATAGCATCTAATCGCATGCCGCCGCGCCCCTTAGATTCGTCTTCGAGGCTAACAATTGCGGCCGACAAGGCAATCAAGGGTGCGATGATGGAGATCAAGCGAAACGGCTCACAACCATCGGCCAAGGGGCCGGCGGACTACTTCACCGGCACAGTCAGGATCGACCCGCTGTTCGAGGCACCGGCACCGGCGCGCGTTCGCGCTGCCAGCGTGACATTCGAGCCGGGCGCCCGCTCTGCGTGGCATACGCATCCGCTCGGACAGGCGCTGATCGTGACTGCCGGCCTCGGCTGGACCCAGTGCTGGGGCGAGCCCAAGCAGGAGATCCGGCCCGGAGACGTGATCCTGTGCCCGCCCGGCAAGAAGCACTGGCATGGTGCTACGCCAACCACGTCGATGACCCATATCGCCATTCAGGAAGCACTGAACGGCAAGGTGGTCGAGTGGATGGAACAAGTCAGCGACCAACAGTACCGCGCCTGACCAGCTACCGACCACGCATCGAGGGAGAAAAGACATGCAGAAGCGCAAACTCGGAAACGGCAACTTGCAGGTCTCGGCCATCGGGCTGGGCTGCATGAGCCTCAGCTTCGGCTACGGCCCGGCAGTCGAAAAGGCAGCGGGGATTGCGCTGATCCGCTCTGCCGTCGAACGCGGCGTCAGCTTCTTCGACACCGCGGAAGTCTACGGACCATTCACGAACGAGGAGCTCGTCGGCGAAGCCCTGGCACCCTTCCGCGAGCAAGTGATCATCGCAACCAAGTTCGGCTTCGATCTCGATCCGGATTCGGGTCAGCAGCGCGGCCTCAACAGCCGTCCGGAGCGCATCAAGCGTGTCGCCGAGGCTTCCCTCAAGCGGCTCAAGACCGATGTCATCGATTTATTCTACCAGCACCGCGTCGACCCGAACGTGCCGATCGAGGACGTGGCGGGAGCCGTGAAGGACCTCATCCAGGCCGGCAAGGTCAAGCACTTCGGACTCTCCGAGCCAGGCGTGCAGACGATCCGGCGCGCTCATGCGGTCCAGCCCGTCACCGCGGTTCAAAGCGAATATTCCCTCTGGTGGCGGCAGCCCGAGGAGGCGGTGCTGCCGACACTGGAGGAACTCGGGATCGGCTTCGTGCCCTTCAGTCCTCTGGGCAAGGGTTTCCTCACCGGCGCCATCGACGAGACTACGGCGTTCGACAGCACCGACTTCCGCAACATCGTTCCCCGTTTCACGCCCGAGGCTCGCAAGGCAAATCAGGCCCTGGTCGATCTGATTGGCCAGATCGCGAAGCAGAAGAAAGTCACGCCGGCCCAGATCGCACTCGCCTGGCTGCTGGCCCAGAAGCCGTGGATCGTTCCGATCCCGGGCACGACGAAACGGCATCGCCTGGAGGAGAACATCGGAGCGGCAGCCGTCGACCTTGGGCCCGACGATCTTCGCGACATCGACCGCGCCGTCTCCGGGATCACGGTGCAAGGGGCCCGCTACCCGGAGCACCTGCAGCAGCTGGTCGGCCGGTAAACGGCCCTAATGGCAAGCGGGAGTTGAGACCGTGGGCATTGGCATCAAAGGAAAAGTCGTCGTCATCACGGGCCAGCCGGAAGACGTAGACGCGAACGAGATCCCGTTCCGGCCCACGCGCCAGCTGCTGTGAACTTCTTCACGAGCGAGGGCAAGATGCGCATTGGCATCCTGGGTTCAGGTTTGATGGGAGGCAAACTCGGTACGCTGTTCGCGCGTGCCGGGCATGAGGTTGTGTTCAGCTATGCCCGCAGCCAGGAGAAACTGAACAAGCTGGCGCGGGACGCCCGGGGAAAGGCACGGGCCGGCACGCCAAGGGAGGCCGCCGAGGAAGCGGATGCCGTGTTGCTGGCCGTACACTGGTCGAGAATGGACGATGTCCTGAAACACGCAGGCGATTTGTCGGGCAAGGTCATCGTGACCTGCTCTCTCCCGATGAACGCCGACAATACCGAACTCGTCGTCGCCCACATGTCCTCGGGCGCGGAGGCGCTTGCCAAGAAAGTCCCGAAGGCCAGGATCGTTTCGGCTTTCAACACCGTGCCGAGCGAAGTGCTGTTCGGCGTCTTCGAAGCCCGGCGCAAAGCCGCGAGGCCCAGCCTCGTGTACTGCGGAGACGAGTCGGGCAGCAAAGGGATCGCCGTGGCGCTGATTCGGGACCTGGGGTTCGATCCGGTGGATGCTGGTCCCCTGCGGATCGCTCGGTACACCGAGCCGTTCGCGCTGCTCGTCGCCCAACTGGCCTATGAGGGGAATGGGGGCCCCGAACTGGCGTACCGATTCGAGCGGTTCGGTTAGCTGGCCGATCTTGCGGCGGCTGCCGCTGCGATGGGCCGGGTCCGGACGAATTGGCGACTATGTGCCGTCAGTTCAGGAGCTGTTGGGCATTAGGTCGACGCGGTCGGCAGGCTCGCCCTGGACCTTGTCGCCCAGCGCGCGCACGTCCATGCGCATGCTCGAGACGCCCTGCCTGATCAGGTAGGAGCGCACAGCCAGCGCCCTCAGCAGCGACAGGCGCCGCGCCTGGGTCGCCGTGTCGGGCGTGCCACTGGCATAGGCCGTCAACTCGACGCGCATGGTCCCGTCAGCCGCCATCTTCTGGGCCAGGCTGTCCAGTTCGCTTTTGGCGGCATCCGGGATCTCCGCCGAATCTTTCTGGAAGGCGATGCGGAGCTGGCCGTCGACAAGAGGTGCCGCAGCGGCAGGCTGGGTTCCGCCGGCCGAAGCGGTGGTCGTCTCGCTGCCGGAAGCAGCAGCGGTGGTCGAGCCGGTGCCGGCCGCGGTGCCAGTTGCGGCCTGTTGCGTGCTGGCGCCCGTTGCGGCGCCCGTGCCGGAAGATGTGCTCGAGGTAGCTGCCGCACCTGTGTCAGTTGCGGTTCCAGTTGTAGCCTGTTGCATGCTGGCGCCCGTGCCGGACGATGCGGCCGTCGCTGCCGCGCCGGTGTCGGCAGCCGTTCCCGTAGCGGCCTGCTGCGTATCATTGCCGGTTGCGGCGGCGGTGCCGGCCGATGCGCTGGTGTCGGTTCCTGCGGCCGGTACGGCGGGGGCGCTGCCGGTCTGGGTCGAATCCATCGAACCGCCGGTCGATCCGGCTGTCGATGGCTGTTCCGACGTGGTTGCCGCGGCATTGCTCGCGGTCCCGCTCGAATCGGCCGAAGCCGTCGGCGTGCTCGCGGTGGCTGTGGCGCTGGACGGCGGGGTAGCGGCGCCCGTCGCCATCGCTGGCGCCTGCGGCTGCTCGGCGACATAGGGTTGGGCGCCGGGCGGCGGTGGGACGGTCAGCATGCTGATCGGATTTTGCGTCGGGGGATAGAGCAGCCCGCCGGAGGACAAGACCGCAGGGGGGGCATAGCCGCTGTCGGCCAGCTGGACGGAGCCCGACTGTCCATAGGACGGCGCCTGGGCGCCCGCATAATAACCGCCTGCCACTGCAGGTTGATCGAGCGCGCTGAGGTCCACGGTGACCGATCCGTTGGCAGCGGTCACCGGCTGGCTGGGAGCAACCGGCTGGGCATACGCAGGAGCAGCCGGGACAGTCGATACCGATGCGCCGTCGAGATAGATTTCCACGCGCCGGTTTCCGGCCTCACCCGTGGGCATAACCTCGAGATAGACGGGCTGTTGCGAACCGACGGCGGCCACGCTGATGGATCCCGGCACGGCGCCGAACCGGATGAGGGCCCGGGCGACGGCATTGGCTCGCGCCTGCGACAACCTCTGATTGATCGTCATGTGTTCGCTATAGCTGACGGCCGCGGTCCGCTCGCTGGCGTGGCCGATGATGCGCAGCTGCCCGCCCACCTGCCTCTGGACCAGAATCACGTTGCGCAGAACGCCCATGGCCCGATCCGACAGGGACGACGAAGCATCGGCAAAGAACACGACGGCGATCGGCGCACCGGGCGGCGGAAGGCTGGCCGGTTGAGCCATGTATGTCGTTCCCGTGGCGACCGCCCCCGCCGGCGCGGCGCCATACAACGGCGCGTAGGGTGTGGGATAGAGCTGTTCCTGCGGAACCGCGCCGCCCAGCTGGCTCTGGTCGACGCTGACCGAGCCTGTCGTCTCCGGCATCGTGCTTGCCGTTTGGGTTGCCGGCGGCAAGGGATTGGGCGGCGGCGCCAGGGGCGTGATGCCGGACGTCGGCTGAGGGGCCGTTGCCAGCTGCGGCTGCGAGGGCGGCGGCGGCGCTTGCGGCGGTTGCTCCGCCGGCGCCTGCACCATAGTGGTCGCGGTTGACTGCGCCGGCGCGGCGGCGGCCGGAACTTCCGCCGGCTGCTCTGTCGTCGACGTTGTCGGGGGCGTCGACGTCGTCGGGGGCGTCGACGCCGTTGACGTCGCGGGGGGCGTGAGAGTCGTCACTTGCTGCGGTGGTGGCGCGCTCGCCTGCTCCGACAGCGCCGTCAGCGGCTGGTTGCTATAGGCCGTATTCTGTTGATCGGCGACCAGCCCGGAGGCGACCTGCTGCTGCGCGGCCGACGTGGAGGTCGTCGCCGTTTGGCCGGTCGACGGCCCGGCCGTACTGCCGCTGTCGGAGCCTCCGAACATGCTGCAGCCAGCCAGCAGCCCCGCAAGCATCGCGGCGCCAAACCCACGGCGCATTCCCGCGAGCGTCAACGGCGATGCAGCTTCTAGAACCAAGGCCCCTGGAGCTCGACTGACATGAGACAAGAGTTTTCCAAACACAGTCGAGGTTCGCGGAACCGCGAGGCGTTGCACCGCTCGCGATGCCAGTCCCGAAAAGAACAACGTTACGGCCGAGATCAACCGGTTCAGTCCCAGAGTGATCAGGGAATGGTGCTGACGCTACCATCTTGCCGGGGTGCCTGGAAGCCGAAAGACGGCGGGCGCGGGGGGCCGGCGGCCAGGTCTTGCCGGTCCGGATTGGCGTCTGCGCGTCTGGCGGTTTCCGCGTTATTGGCCCTAGTAGCGCCAGAGCAGAGCGTAGCGCCAGAGCGGCCGCGGCTGACCCCACTCTCGCTTCAGCTTCATCAGCGTTCGAAGATGTGCCGCGTACGGAGAGTTGGCATAGCTTTGCCGGGCCCCGCGAGCGCCGCGCCGGATGTGCCAGGAGGCGAGGGCATCGGGGATGACCCCGATCCCGAAGCGCTCCGTGAAGCGCAGGTTGAATTCCCAATCCCCCAGGGCCGGCAGATCCTCGCGATAGAGCCCGACGGCTTCGAATGCGCTGCGTCTGAACAGGAAGGATATGGGCGGAAACGGGTTCCTACGTCGGAGCAGAGTCGGGGTGATCGGCTGAGCGGGAAGCCGAAGCGCCCGCCGCGCCGACTCGATGATCTGATTCCCTTCGAATCGTTCGAGCACAAGCTCCGTGCCCGAAATGACGCCGCCGATGCTGGGATCGGCCGCTTCGAGGTAGGCGACGGTCTTGGCCAGGAAGTCGCAGTGCCACGTGTCATCGTCGTCATGCACGGCGATGTACCGGCTCGTGCTGTTGGCGATTCCATGGTTCGTCGCCGCTTCCATGCCGACGCTGCGTTCCCGGTGAAGCACGCGAGCGCGCCCGGCCAACGCGCCGGCATGGCGTTCGATCACCCGCTCGATCGATGGCAAGTTTCCCTGGTCGCTCACCACCACCAATTGCCAATTCGGGAACCTCTGCCCCAGGACGCCGCGAATCGTTCGATCGAGGGTGATGGGACGATCCTGCGTACGGGTGATGATTGCGACGTCGGGCCCTTTCATGTCGCGATAAATTTCCCTCTTTGGCGAGCTTGGCTCCGGCCCCATGGCGCCGACCCGCCATCCCAGTCGTCGCCATCTGCCCGCGTCATGGCGCTTGGATGCGATCCGCGCCGGACGCCCGCTCCGCGGCGATCGCCTCGATCAGCGCCGCGCCGTGGCGAAGGCTGGCCCCCGTCGCGACGCACATCTGGGGCAGCGTCATCCATTCCAGCGTCCAGGCGCTGCCCGAACGCTCGTTTTCATGAACCAGGACCTGATGCATGGTGCCGATTAGGCCGGCATTGAAGCGGGCGAGCGCCACCAGCATCTCGGCGGCGATGGGGTTGTTCTTGCCCGGCATGGCCGAGGATCCGCCGCCCGTAAGGCGCAGCTCGCCGACTTCGCCTTGGGCCATCAAGGCGACGTCCTGGCCCAGCTTGCCGAGACTCCCGCTGATCATCGAAAGCCAGCCGGCAAATTCGGCGGCGCCGTCGCGCTCGGCATGGCGGGCGCGGTCGCTGCGCCGGAGTTGCAGGGCGTCCGCCAGGCGGTCGGCGACGGCCGAGGCGCCGGGGCCGAGCTCGCCACGGTCGCCGACCGCGCCGCCGAACTGCAGCACGAAGACCCTCGGCGCCAGTTCGGCGAGGCGCTGACGGTGGCGGCTGAGCGGCGCCCGCCAGGCGGATATCTTGCGGGCGAAGGCGATCGGGCGCGCCCGCTGCATCCGGGTATGGCCCATGACCTGGCGGGAACCATCGGCCGCCTCCAACCGGTCGAGCCTGCCGATCAAGTCGGCGAGACGCCGGTCCAACTCCCGGGAGACGCGTTCCAGGCGGATGAACAGGCTGCTGTCGATCAGGTCCTGGCTGGTCGCCCCGAAATGAACGTGGCGGCCATGGGGATCGCCAACCGCCGCGCGCAGCTGGGCAACCAATTCGGGAACCACGACCCCGTCTCGGGAGGTTCCTTCGGCCAGCCGCCCGAGCTGCGGGCGGAAGTGCCGGACCCCGGCCACGATCGCCGCCGCACTCGCCGGTGGAATTAGGCCTTCCGCCGCCTCCGCTTCCGCCAGGGCCGCCTCGAAGGCCAGCATCTGCTCGAGCTCGGCCTCGAAAGTGAATTCGGCCTGGATGACCGAATCCCCTAGAAGGGCCGACAGCATGGGATGGTCGAAAGGGGACGCGCTCATTGCCTTCGGGCCCCATCTGTCAAGGATCGCTCGATCGGTCCCTCCGCGAGGCTCAGAACGGCAGGCCGACGTAGTTCTCGGCCAGGGTCCGGAGCGCTGCCTGAGAGGAAAGTACATAGTCGAGTTCGGCTTGGCGAATCCGGTCTTCGAAGGGATCGCTTCGGCCGAAGACATGGAGCATGGAGGTCATCCACCAGGAGAAACGCTGGGCCTTCCAGATCCTGGCGAGCGCCCGGTCGGAATAGGCGTCGAGGCCGGCGGAATCTCCGGATTTGTAATAGCGGACCAGGGCCTCGCAGAGATAGTGCACATCGCTTGCCGCCAGGTTCAGACCCTTGGCGCCCGTGGGCGGCACGATGTGGGCAGCGTCGCCGGCGAGGAAAAGGCGGCCGAAGCGCATGGGCTCGGCGACGAAGCTGCGCATGGGGGTGACGCTCTTCTCCAACAGCGGCCCGCTTGGAAGATCGATACCGCTGCGCAGGCGAAGCTCGGTCCAGATCCGGTCTTCGCTCCAGAGGGCGAGATCCTCCTCCGGCGCGCATTGAAGATAGTGCCGCGAGCGCTGCGGCGAGCGCATGCTGCAAAGCGCGAATCCGCGCTCATGGCGGGCGTAGGTCAGACGCTCGGCCGGAGGGGCCTCGGCCAGGATGCCGAGCCAGGCGAAGGGGTAGAGACGCTCATAAACGCGAAGATGGCCTTGCGGAAGGCTGTCGCGGGACATGCCATGGAAGCCATCGCACCCGGCGATGAAGTCGCAGACTATCTGTTCCGAGGCGCCGCCGCGCTCGCAGGTCAGACTGGGTCTATTCGTGTCGGCATCGTGGATCGCGACATTCTCGGCCTCGAATCTGAGATCGCCGCCGGCGGCAAGCCGCGCCGCGACAAGGTCTTTGACGATTTCGGTCTGGCCGTAGATCGTGATCGGCCGTCCGGCGACGAAGTCTGAGAACCGGATCGAATGGCGCCGCCCTCTGAACGCGATGTCGACGCCGTTATGAACGAGACCGAGCTTGTCCAGCCGGTCTGAGACGCCGGCCTCGCGCAACAGGTCAACCGTGCCCTGCTCCAGCGCGCCGGCGCGAATTCGCCCTTCGATATAGGTCCGGTCGCGACGCTCGAGAACGATCGAGTCGATTCCACGCACGTGGAGGAGCTGCGCCAGGAGGAGGCCCGCCGGCCCGGCACCGATGATCCCGACTTGGGTGCGCGATCTCGCCATCCTGAAGCATCAAATGTCGAAAAAGACCGTCTCGTCCTTACCCTGCATCCGGATATCGAATCGATAGAGCGCCTCGGCGGCAAGGGGGTCTCGGATTGCGATAAGAGTATGCCGGCGCGAAGCGGGCACCGCGGCCAGCACGGGATCGAGGGCATTGGCCGATGCCTCGTCGCTGAAATAGAGGCGCGTGTAGACATGGGTCAGAAGGCCCCGCATGAAGACGATGATGGTGATATGCGGCGCTTGGCGTGCATCGACCTTGCCCGGCTTGACCGTCAGGAAGGTGAAGCGGGACGCCGGATCGGCGCCGGTGCCTTGGCGCCCGAAGCCGGTGAATTCCACATTGCTCCCGCCGGTGCCGGGATAGCGGCCGGCGGCATCGGCTTGCCAGATCTCCACCAAGGCATCGGGGATCGGCGCGCCGCCGCCGTCGAAGACACGGCCCGTGATCCGGATGCGATCGCCCGGGGTCGCTTCGCCCAGGAGCACGCCGTCGGCGATCTGGTTGTCGGGATAGCCGTACTGCTTCGCAGCCAGGCCATAGGCGAAGAAGGGTCCCACCGCCTGGGAAGGCGTCAACCTCGAGCGCATCGCCCTATCCCTCGAGAGGCGTCTGGTGGCGTCCGCCGAGCACGATGTCGAAGACGAAGCCCAGCGCGAAATCGGGCTTGGTGACCGTCAGGGAGAACCGCGAGACCAGGCGATCGCGCGCCGCCGCCGGCACCGCATTGAAGATCGGGTCGAAGGGAAGCAGCGGATCGCCGGGGAAATACATCTGGGTCACCAGCCGCGCCGCGATGCTCGGGCCCAGCAGAGAGAAATGAATATGGCTCGGGCGCCACGCATTCGGGTGATTGGACCAGGGATAGGCGCCGGGCCTGATGCTGGTGAAACAGTAGGCGCCGCTGTCGTCGGTGAGACAGCGCCCGCTGCCGAGGAAATTCGGATCCAGCGGCGCGTCATGCCGGTCGACGCCATGGACGTAGCGCCCGGCTGCGTTGGCTTGCCAGATCTCCACCAGCGTGCCGGCGATGGGTCGCCCGTCCTCGTCCAGCACATGGCCGGTGACGATGATCCGTTCGCCGACGGGCTCGCCGTTCCGGCGCCCGTTGCGGGTGAGGTCGCGCTCGAGCTCGTTGAGCAGAATTCCGCCGCGGCCCGGCCCCGTCTGCTCGGAGACCGATTCGGGAATCGGCATCAGGGGCTGCCTGGGAGCCCTGAGCGCGGTCGATCTGTATTCCGGTGCCAGGAGCGGCGGATGGGTGCTCCAGTCGCGGCCTTGGTTCATCTGTCGCCTGTCGTTTCCTTGCGCTGGCTGAAGCAAATCAGCCCAGATAGCCTTTGCCAGATAGCCCTTGATAGTCTTCGGATCGCGCAGCTGCGCCGCTTCGGGATCCTGTCCGAACTCGCGCCTGGCCCGCCCCTGGCGCAACAGATCCTAGCATTGGTCGAGGGTTTCCTGGATGCGCTTCAGCTTCTCCTTATCCGCATCGCTCGCCGTCACTCCACGCGCGCATAGGCAATGCGGCGGGCGAGCCAGCAGCCGACCTCGACGCCCTCGACCCGGCCCCCATGGCTGCGCCGAAAGGCCAGAGTCCAGTCGCCGGGCGGGGAGTGATCGAGCGCGCGGGGGCAAGGCAGGGTCCAGACATCCCCTCCGACCGCATCGAGCAGCTCCATTCGTCCCTGGCCCAAGAATCCCGAGAAAGCCCCGTAGAGCGCGCCCCCGGCATCGGCAACGGTGAACTCGGCATTGAGCTCGACCGAACGATACCGGCCGGCAACATCGGCCGCAGGCGTGCTCTCGCAGGGCTGCAGGCGCGAACTCTGGTTCTCCTGCGGGCGGTCCATCCAGACCCCGCCTTCGCTGAACCGCAGCCGGGTCCCGGAGCTGTTCGATGCCGAGCCGTCAGCCCGCAAGTCGAGTTCCTCCGGAGGATAACCATAGCGCAGCCGGATCTGGCCGGGCGATGCCGCCTCGATGCGGACCGCGAGGCCGGTCTCCGGCTCGACATAGGCGCCGAGCCATGTCGGCGCCGGATGAGTGCCTTCCGGCTTTGGCCGTTCCTCGCCGAGCACTGCCGCGAGCAAGTCGATCGCCGCAGCCCGAGCATCGGACAGGTGATTGAACATGACGACCACGGAGACGCGCTCCGAAGGCGCATAGAGGCGATGGCTACGCCAGCCGCGTAGCGCGCCGCCATGGCCGATGACCGAGCGGCCGAGCTCCGTCGACCGGGCCAAGCCGAATCCATAGGCGGACGGGGTCCCGTCGATGAAGGCGACAGGCGCGGACAATCGGCGATGGAGCGCGGCCGGATCGTCGCGCGTCGCATCGATGTGCCACTCCCAGGCGATCATGTCGTCGAGGCATGCCCCCATCCCCGCATCGCCCGTCCAAAGGATTCGGTTGGCGGCAGCGCGGAAGCCGGTGCCTTGCGTACCCTCGTAGCCTTCCGTCCCATCCGGCATGGCCCGGGTGTCGGCGGCGAGGAAGGCGCTTTCCATCCCGACAGGCGCGAAGATTCGGCTGCGCAGCAGTTCCGCGAAACTCCGTCCGCTGCGTTCCTGCAGGATGTCCGACAGGATCCGGAAATTCTGGTTGACGTAGGAATAGCGCGTGCCGGGCGCAAACTGCAGCGTCCGGGTGGCGGCGATGATCCGCGCGGCTTCGACCTCGCCGAACGGCGCCTCGGCGGGCGAGCCGTGCAGCATCGCCACCGCCCAGTAGTCGCGCAGGCCGGACTGATTGTGGCACAGCTGCAGCACGCTTGGCGCTGGCTGCTCCAAGTTGGCCAGATGGGCCCGCAGCGCGTCATCCAGCACCGACGGATCGGCAAAGGAGTCCAACAACAGACCGCAGGTGAACTGCTTGGTGATGGAGCACATGCGGAACAGGCTGCGCGGCGTGAAGGCAAGGCGCCGTTCGGCATTGGCCCAGCCCCAGGCGTGGCGGGCCAGAAGCTCTCCGTTTCGCATCACAGCAACCGCGCCTCCTGGTCCCGGGTAGCGACGCGGCAATGTCTCGATGGCCCGTTCGAGGCCGGTGGAAGGTGAGTTCATAGTCATGGACACTCTCTTGTGGGTGGCTTGCGAGGGGCAACCGGAGGCAGCCAAGAAAACCAAGTTCGAACGGCCGGGAAGGTGGATTCGCCGTAGCCGTCTCGGTCGGCGCGGAGCCCAGGAGAGCGGCTATGGCCGGCAACTTTCGGCTCGTCGCCCCGAGGAGCCCGCGGGCATCAGGGGCGGTGACGGTGAACGTCGCCTCGAATACGCTAGCCCAGATAGCCCTTGATGGTCTTGGGGTCGCGCACCCGAGCCTCTTCGGGATCCTGACCGAACTCGCGCTTGGCCCGCCGCTGGCGCAGCAGATCCCAGCATTGGTCGAGGGTGTCCTGGATGCGCTTCAGCTTCTCCTTGTCCGCATCGCTCGCCATGCCGCTGGCTTCGCGCTCAAACAGTTCATGTTCCTCGCGGGCCAGCCGGTCGATGTGATCGGTCACCTTCTTGTCATCCATGGTGTCTCTCCTTGGTCGGTGTTGTTCCACGTCGGCTATTGCGTGCTGCCCTTCAGCATCGACACCTTCAGCGTCACCTTGGCCGTCGCGCCGAGCAAGTTGCAGATCGGGCAATGATCGCGGGCTTCTGCGGCAAGCCGGCGTAGTCGTGCTTCCGACACGGGCGAGGCGATCGCGACGCTAAGCCTTCCTTCCGCGATGTGATGCGGGTTCCTGGAATCCCAGGCGAGACGCGTGTTGGCCTTCGTCTCGATCCGGGTGAGGTCGATCTTCTGCGCGCGGGCGTAGGCCGTGATGGTCGAGGTATAGCAATTGGCGAGTGCGGCGGCGAGCAGCTCCTCGGGATTGGTTCCCTTGCCGGGACCGCCAAGTTCGACCTGGGTCGCCGTATGGGCGCTCAAGCGGCCGCTCGCCCCTTTGACCCTGCCGCCCCATCCCACCCAGGAGACGGTTGCCTCGGCCTCGATCCTTCCCTTACTGCCCGCCATCTTTTTTCTTTTCCTTTCATCATCCCGTTGCCGGCGACTTTGAGCCAAGTGCCTCGATCGGACATGCTGAGCTTAGCCTATCCCCACAGCGCCGGCTTGCTCACCATCAGCCAGTAGATCAACAGCAGGCTCACGAACGCTGGCCAGCCGAGAGTGACCCAGAGGCGCATGACGCGGCGGTAATCTGGCCCGAGCGGAGTCCCGGCATGGGCCGCCTGGGCCGCAAGGCGTTGAGCCTTGATCTGCAGCCACACGACGGGAGCCCAGCAGGCGAATGCCAGGATGTACAGTCCGTAGGTCAGCAGCAGCCAGGGCTCCAGCGGGCTGAATCCCTCCATTCGGACCAGCGCAAAGCCGGTCAGCGGCTGCAGAATTCCGCTCGTGCCGGTGAAGATCCAGTCGGCGCGCACGACCATGCTGCCGACCCGCGCGATTGTCGGGGCATGGCCGGTCAGATGCGTCGTCCACAGGTAGTAGGCGGTGCCGCCTCCGAATCCGAACAGGACCGTGGAGCTGATGATGTGGAGCCATTTGACCAGGAGATAAGGATCGGTCATCGCCGGTCCGAGAGCACACCGTTGACCAGGACGGCGAGGAGGATCGGAAGGTTTTTCAACAACGGACCGAAGGGATCGAGCCACAGCGACGGCATCGCGAAACCTAGCAGGCAGGTGTAGCCGAGCACGACCAGGAGCTGGCCGATCATCGCCTTGATGCCGCGCCGGTCGGTGAGCAGCAGAAGGGCCACGGCGAGGTCGAGCAGGGACCCGCCCGCCCAAATTGGATCGGCCCAGGCGGCTGGCAAATCCAGGCGGGCGACCAGAATGCCTGCGGCGCCTCGCCCATTGGCAAAACCGAGAATGCCGGAGGCAACCCACAGCAGGACTAGCGTGGCTTTCAGGACCGGGGCCACGAAATAGAGCCGCGCATGCCAGCGGTCTTGCACCTCCGCCGGCTCCGCTTCCAGGGCAGTAGCGAGACGGCATGGCGTGAAGCCGATCGCCCGGGCAAAGGCCTCGCTGTCGCCCGCATTGCCGGCCAGGAGCTGGGTCAGGCTGTTGCTTGAGATCGGTCCCGCTCCCAACCAGTCGCCAAGCCTGGCGACAGCGCCGAATGCCCAAGAGGGCAGGGTGATAAAGCGCGCGGCGCCGAAGCCAAGCCAGTTCCGATAAAGATCAAGGAGGTTCCGCAGGGTAAGCGTCTCGGGTCCAACCGGCTCCAGCACGCGGTCGGTGAACTCTTCGTTCTCGCACGAGAGGCGGACTGTACGAGCCAGGTCGTCCACATGGATCGGGCTGAAGCATTGGTGTCCCGCTTCGGGAACCGGAATGACGAACGGCAAGCCCGCCATGCCGCGCAACAAAGACGTACCACCGTAGGAGCCTTTCGCGTAGACCAGCGACGGCCTCAGCACGGTCCAGCGGAGGCCGCTGCCCTTCAGGGCCCGTTCGCCGGCCAGCTTGGTCCGGGCATAGTCGCTATCGACGTCGGCGCGAGCGCTGATGGCGGATATCAGCACGACGCGTTTGACGTCCGCCTCGGCCGATGCCCTATAGAGGGCCGTGGGACTGCTCACATGCACAGCCTCCATGGCGCGCCCGCTGAGCAGCCCGGCAGCATTCACGACCGCGTCGACGCCCACAAGCCGTTTGCGCCAGACAGCCGGATCGAGATCATGGACAAGGTCGCAGGCGACGAATTCGACCCGCGGGAATGCGAGGCCCATCTGCGCGGGCTCGCGGACGGCACCAACAACCTGATGGCCGCCCATAGTGAGCTCGGCCAGGATATGCCGGCCTATGAAGCCAGCGGCACCGACGACCAGAATGCGCAAGCCCACTCTCCGGCACGCAATGCACCCGGCGGCACTATGGCGCGCCAATCTCTGGGAGCAACCTCAATTCGGCGCGAGAAGCAGCCGCTTGCGCTCCGCCAGCCTCGTCGCCGATGGCGGGTCTTACAGAATTCCCGGATAGCTGCCGCCGTCGAGGAGCAGGTTCTGGCCGCTGATGTAGCCGGCGTGGACGCTGCACAGGAACGCGCAGGCCGCGCCGAACTCCTCGATGGTGCCGAAACGCCCGGCGTTTTCGGCCGCCTTCTGCTCTTCCAGAACCTCCTCCACCGTCTTCCCTCTGGACTTGGCTTCGCCCATGGCGAGCTGGGTCACCCGGTCGGTGGCATGGGAGCCCGGTAGCAGATTGTTGATCGCGACGTTGTGGCGGGCCGTCTGGCGGGCAAGTCCGCCGATGAAGCCCGTCAGGCCTGCCCGCGCGCCGTTCGAGAGGCCGAGGCTGGGATAGGGATTCTTCACCGAACCCGAGGTGATATTGACGATGCGTCCGAAGCGCCGGGCGATCATGCCGTCCACGGTCGCCCGGATGAGGGCGATGGGCGTCAGCATGTTCGCGTCAAGCGCCTTGATCCAGACGTCGCGCTCCCAATTGCGGAAGTCGCCTGCCGGCGGACCGCCGGCGTTGGTGACCAGGATGTCCGGCGCCGGGCAGGCGGCCAGCACCGCCGCGCGGCCTTCGGGCGTGGTGATGTCGGCCGCCACCGCGGTCACCTTGACGCCTGTCGCCTCGGCGATCTCGCTAGCGGTTGCTTCCAGCGCCTCCTTGCCACGCGCGTTGATGACCAGATCCACGCCCTCGCCCGCCAGCGCCCGGGCGCAACCCTTGCCCAGGCCCTTGCTGGCGGCGCAGACGATCGCGGTCTTGCCCTTTATGCCCAGGTCCATCGCTTCATGCCTCCCGATGCCGATACCCGCCCGCCGGGGGCATGGAACATACCATCACCCGCCGAAGCGCGCGCGGAACCCTGCCATGCGTTTCTTCCAGGTCTCGGTTGCCAGCACCGCCTTGTTGACCACCAGCCGCGGCTCGCGGCCGTGCTGGACGTCGAGCACGGCCTTGACGTCGGCGGCACCATTCCCGGCGAAGCACTGGTCGGTCCAGCACAGCGCGTGCGGCGCGAGGATCACGTTGTCGAGCTTCAGGATCGGGTCGTTCGGATCCGGCGGCTCCTGCTCCAGCACGTCGAGGCCGGCGCCGGCGATGCGGCGTTCCTGGAGCGCCTTGGTCAACGCCTTCTGGTCATGAATCGGGCCGCGCGACGTGTTGATGAAATAGGCGCTGGGCTTCATCAGAGCCAAACGCTCGGCATTCACCAGGTGATGGGTCTCGGGCGAGAGCGGGCAGCTGACGCTGACGATATCGGCCCGGCGGAACACGTCTTCCAGGCTGACCAGCTCCACCCCCAGCTCGGCCGCGAGCTTGCGATCGGCGAAGGGATCATGGGCGATGAGCTTCATGTCGAAGGGCTTCACCAGGCGGAACAGCTCGGCCCCAATGTTGCCGATGCCGACGGACCCGAGCGTCCGCCCGACGAGGCCGACACCCATATGTTCGCCCTTGCGCGCGAAGCCGGGCGGACCTTCCCGGGTCAGCCGATCCTTCACCATCAGCTTTCCGGTCAAGGCCAGCATCAGGGTGATGATGGAGACCGCGACCGGCCGGCGGATGCCGTCCGGCGTGATGACGAGCGCGATGCCGGCTTTGCTGCAGGCCTCCACGTCCACCGTGTCATAGCCGACGCCGAAGCGAGCCACCACGGCCAGCCGGCCGTTTGGGTGAATGCTCTCCTGGGTGAAACGGTGGGCGAGCAGGATGAGCGCGTCGAAATCGGCCAGCTGATCGGCGCGGACCGGGTTGGCGGGTTCGAGATAGGCCATCTCAACCTCCGGCGCCTGTTTCAAGGGCGTGAGGTCGAAGTCCGGAAAAACCGGCGAGCCGTCGGCCTTCCGGAAATCGCCCGAAAGGGCGACGCGAAAGGGCGCGCTCATCACTTCTTCCCCGGCTTCTTGGGCGGACAGCCCTCGCGCAGCTTGCCGATGGCCTCGGCCAGCGCGTTGTGCAGCACCCAGACATCCCCCGAATAGCAGATGAAATCGAAGCCCTGATCATAGAGCGCTATCCCCTGCTCCACCGTCGGCACCAGGCGCCCCAGGGATTTGCCGTGCTTGGCCGCCGCGGCGACGACCCGCTTGATGGCGTCGGTGAATTTCTTGGAGTCGAACTGGCCGGGAACGCCGAGGGATACCGAGAGATCGAAATGGCCGACCCACAGGCAATCGACGCCGGGCAGGGCCGCGATGGCATCGGCGTTCTTGACGCCTTCCGCCGTCTCGATCTGGCAGAACAGCGTGCTGCGCTTGTTGGCCGCGGCGAATTTCTCGGTGACCGGGCCGGGGCGATAGCGATCATGGGCGACCTGGAGCGCGACGCCGCGCCCGCCCTCCGGGGTGTATTTCATGCAATTGAGGATATGCTTCGCCTCGGCCGCAGAGCCCACCATGGGCAGCATCAGGCCTTCGGCCCCCATGTCCATGGCCCGCGCAATGTGGTGGTACTCCTTCGACGGTGCGCGCACGATCATGGGAACGCCCGCCGCCTCGAAATAGCGGACCGCGCTTTTCACCGTCTCGAAGCCGAAGCCCGAATGCTCGAGATCGAACAGCACGAAATCGCAGCCCGCCGATTTCAGGATATGGCCGATGCCCGGCGTGGCGAACTCGACGATGAAATGCCCGAGTTTGGGGTTCTTCGTGCCGGCGAAATCCTTGAGGCGATGGTCCGTCATGTTGCTCTCCTTGATCCTTGCAAGACGTTCGGTGTCAGTCGATCCGCGCCACGCCATAGGCGTCGAGGGTGAGGGTCGCGCCGGGAAGCGGCCGGGCCAGGCTTTCAAGAAAGCCAGGCTCCCGCGTCGCGCGCTCGAAGCCGGCGGCATCGAGCGCAGAAAGGCGCCCGCCATTTCCGGGCAGCCCGGCGATCGCCAGGTCGACCGGCTGTGCCGTCAGATTGGCAAGCCAGAGTACTTGCCGCTCGCCTTCGCGCCAGGCCAGGGCTGCTACCCTTCCAGGTTGAGAAACGCTGACGGGGATCAGCGGCCGGTCCGAGCCGCGGGTGAGCCCGGCCATGACATGGAAGGCCGGATAGACGGCCGGACCGTCGAGCGTGTCGAAATAGGGCTGCGGCCAATCCGCCGGCCGATGGATGAACCCGAAGGGTCCGGTCGGAGCGCCCATGGCCACGGCCTCCAGCCCGCCATAGGCTGAGGCCGCGACATATCCCAGCAGCCAGGCGGCGGCGAAGAAGCCGCGCTGGCGCGGATCCTTGTCGGTGAGGCAGACCCGGCCGTTGCCGGGATTGGCCGTCACGCCACTGCCGTACGGATTGTCCCGGCAGGCGATCGCGCTGGGCCCGATCCGATAAGGCGCGGAACCGATGAAACTCCTGGTGGAACCGATGATTGCCGGCAGGGTCTCCAGAGTTTCCATCACCGACCGGTCGTCGGCAGCGTGCACGATGGAAGTGGTCGTATGGGTCACGAAGTCGAACAGCGCAGTGTTGGGCCGGCGGCGGTTCAGCTCGGTGAAATAGGAAAGCATTCCGCCGCCGAGCCTGGCGCCGGGAAAAGCCGCCCGAGCGGCTTTGGCGACCTCTTCGGCCGTCGGCCGTTCCGGGCGCTTGGCCCCCGGCTGCCAGGATTTGAGGTCGGCCGCCTGCGACACGATCACCGCGGCGGGCAGCACGCCGGCCTGGGCCATGGCCGACCCGGCGGCAGCGAGCGTCCCGGTCGGGTCCTGGTCGTCGGCAACGATGATCTCGAACGCGAGCGCGGCCCCGGCGGCCACCGCCAGGCGGCGATAGAAGTCCAGCACCGCCAGGCCGCGGCCATCACGGGTATCGTAGCCGCAGACGAGGAACCGGGGCGCCAGCTTGCGGACGAGATCGGCGGCGCTGAGGGCATGGAGGGCTTCCTCGGCCGGAAGGCCGATGCCGATCTCCGGCATCGTGCCCGATGCCCCGCCGCCGAGCGCCACGTCGATCCGGCCGTCGTCCTTCCGGCCGGCGCCCGCGGGAACACTGCCGGCAATGGAGAGGCGCACGGCCTGCTCGTGGCGGCTTCCCTTAGCAAGCGTGTAGCCCCAGGGAAGGGCTAACGGCCGCACATAGGTCTTGTAGGAAGCGTCGCCCCAGTTGCGCTGATCCTCCATCTCGAAGGCGTCGCCTTCCATCCGGCAAGTGGCGAAGACGCCCGGGGCGATTTCGTGGCTAAGAGCGCGGATGTCGAAAATCGGCTGGGCCGGGCTGATCTCTGTCGGAAAGCGGGCCGCCTCTTCCCGGCCGTCCACATGAGTCACCTTGACCCCTTGGCCGGCAAGGCCGGCCGGATGGAGTACGATGAAGCCGGTGCGGTTGGTGACCACGTCGGTTTCGGGCTCGGCCACGACCTCGAAGGCGAGCGACCCGTCGCTCTTGCCCGAGATTTTGGCGTGGTAGAGGAGCCGACGCTTGTCATCGGCACAAACGGCGCTGTAGGCGACAGAGAAGCGGTCACCGGTCTCTTCGATCTGGAGGTCGCCGAGCTTCGGCGTGAAGGTGCCCCAGTTCTCGTCGCGAACCAGGAAGGCGATGGCGCGCAGCACTTCCGTGCCGGCGAAGGTGACGTACCGCAGCTGCCCGTTTGCCAGCTCCACGGAGAGCGATCCGGCGGCAAGGCGCCGGGTGGCTGCGTCCACCTTCTCGGTGCCGCAGAGCTTGACCGCCCGCGAGACGTCAGTGCCTGTCGCCATGAACCTGCATCCTCACAGCGCCCTGCCCGTCTCGGGATTGAAGAGCGCGGCGCGTTTGAGATTGATGTCGACGGCCACCCGTTCGCCCGGCCGGCTCACGTCATGGGCCTGGAGTTCGGCCATCAATGGCTGGCGCCCGAGACGGAAGGTGGCGTAGCTGCGCGAGCCCGTGGGCTGGATCAGCTCGATCTCCGCCTCGATGCGAGCCACGCCTTCGGCCGGCCCGCCGGCCTGGGCGCGCCCGACATGCTCGGGCCTGAGCCCCAGGATGATGCCGGCGTCCTCGGCCGCGGCCGGATTGCGCCCGCGGGGAAGCGCCAGCACCGGTCCGCTGTCGCCGAGCCGGATCGCCGCACCTTCGGGCCCGCGCTCCAGCCTGCCGGTGAGGAAATTCATCTTCGGCGAGCCGAGGAAGCCGGCCACGAACAGAGTCGCCGGCTGCTCGAACAGGTCCAGCGGCGCGCCCTGCTGCTCGATCACGCCGTCGCGTAGCAGCACGATGCGGTCGGCGAGCGTCATCGCCTCGATCTGGTCGTGGGTGACATAGATCATGGTCGTTGCAATTTCCTGGTGCAGGCGCTTGATCTCGCTGCGCATCTCGTCGCGCAGCTGGGCATCCAGGTTGGACAGCGGCTCGTCGAACAGGAAGACCCGCGGATTGCGCACGATGGCCCGCCCGATGGCGACGCGCTGGCGCTGGCCGCCGGAAAGCTGGCGCGGATAGCGCTGGAGCAGCGGGCCGATGCCCAGCATTTCCGCCGCTCGCTTGACGCGTTCCTCGACCTCGGGCTTGGGCATGCGCCGGGCGCGCAGGCTGAGCGAGATGTTTCCGTAGACCGTCATGTGGGGATAGAGGGCGTAATCCTGGAACACCATGGCGACGTCGCGATCGCGCGGGCGCATCTGGTTCACCACCTCGCCGCCGATCTCGATACTGCCTTCGTCGATGTCTTCAAGGCCGGCGATGGTGCGCAGCAGCGTGCTCTTGCCGCAGCCCGAGGGGCCGACCAGCACGGTGAACTCGCCGTCGGGGATATCGAGGTCGATGCCCCTGACCGCGTGAACCCCACCGAAGCGCTTATGCAGCGCGCTTACCTTGACATTCGCCATGCGGGCGTCCTTTCCGTCAACCGCGTATCGCGCCCAGCGTGAGGCCGCGCACCAGATGGCGCTGGACCAGCATGCCGAGGATGATCGATGGCACCAGCGAGATCGTCGCGAGCGCGCAGGCCTCACCGTATTGCGCGCCTTGATAGCCGAGGAAGGCGCGGAACACCGTGGGAAGCGTGAAGGCGTAGCGGCTGGTGAGATTGAGGGCGAAGAAAAATTCGGTCCAGACGGCGATGAAGGCAAAGACAGCAGCGGCGACGATTCCAGGGGCCGCCAGCGGTATGGCCACCATCCACATGGCCTGCCAGCGGCTGAGACCGTCCACCAGTGCCGCTTCCTCCAGCGATTTCGGCAACTGGCGGAAATAGGCGTACATCATCCAGACCGACAGCGGCAGGGTCATGAAGGTATAGGCGACGATCAGCCCGAAACGGGTGTCGTAGAGATGCCAGGTCCGGAACAGCAGGAAGATCGGCAGAATGATGGCGACCGGCGGCAGGAAGCGCTGGGACAGCACCCAGAAGGCGAGATGCCGGCCGCCAGTGTTGAAACGCGCGAGGCTATAGGCCATCAAGGTGCCAAGCAGCGCCGAAAGCACCGTCGCCGCCGAGGCGACGATCGAGCTGTTGATGAGCGCCTGCAGGCCGCGATAGGAGAAGAGGGCCGCCGTGTAGTGGACGATCGTGGGCTCGGCCGGGAACCAGACCGGCGGCACGGTCAGATAATCGCTGCTGGGCTTGATCGAGGTGATGAGCACCCAGTAGAGCGGGACCAGCACGAACACCAGGAAGCCGCCGAGGAACAGGATCCGCAGCAGACCGCGGGCGTTCCAGCGCCGCGCGGCTCGTCGGGGTCTCGAGGCGCTCGCCATCGCCTTCACCCCCGGAGTGCCCCCAGCGTGAGGCCGCGCACCAGATGGCGCTGAACCAGCATGCCGAGGATGATCGATGGCACCAGCGAGGTCGTCGCGAGAGCGCAGGCCTCGCCGTATTGCGCGCCCTGGAAGCTGAGGAAGGCGCGGAAGACCGTGGGCAGGGTGAAGGCGTAGCGGCTGGTGAGGATGAGGGCGAAGAAGAACTCGGTCCAGCAGGCGATGAAGGAAAAGACGGCGGCGGCGACAATGCCGGGTGCCGCCAGCGGCACGGCCACCATCCAGAAGGCCTGCCAGCGGCTGAGCCCGTCCACCAGCGCCGCTTCCTCCAGCGATTTCGGCAACTGGCGGAAATAGGCGTACATCATCCACACCGACAGCGGCAGGGTCATGAAGGTGTAGAGCAGGATCAGCCCGCCGCGCGTGTCGTAAATGTGCCAGGTGCGGAACAGCAGGAAGATCGGCAGGATGATGGCTACGGGGGGCAGGAAGCGCTGGGACAGCACCCAGAACGCAAGATGCTGGCCCCCGGTGTTGAAGCGCGCCAGGCTGTAGGCCATCAAGGTGCCCAGAACGGCCGACAGAAAAGTAGCCGCCGTCGAGACGATCAGGCTGTTGATCAGGCCGTCGAGCCCGCGATAGGAGAACAGGGCCGCGGTGTAGTGGACGAAAGTGGGTTCGGCCGGGAACCAGACCGGCGGCACGGTCAGGTAGTCGCTGGTCGGCTTGACCGAGGTCATCACCATCCAATAGAGCGGGATCAGCACGAAGATCACGAAGCCGCCGAGGAAGACGATCCGGAGCAGATCGGCGAACTGAAGCGGCGCGCGCGTCCTGCCGGCCTTGGCCATCAGGCCTTCTCCGCTCGCAGCAGCCGGCGCACCAGCACGGTGATGACGATCGAGAGCAGGATCAGGAAGATCCAGCTTCCCGCCGTCGCGACCGAGAGATGGAACTGCTGGAAACCCACCTGGTAGAGGTAATAGGAGAAGGTGTAGGTGGCCGTGCCCGGCCCCCCGCCGGTCATCATGAAGATCACGTCGAAGAGCCTGACGGCGTCCAGCAGCCGGAAGGTTATGGCGAGCAGGATGATGGGCGCCAGCTGGGGCAGGGTCACGTAGAAGAAAGCCTGCACCGTCGAAACCCCGTCGAGCTCTGCCGCCTCGTAGAGATGGGGCGGAATCGCCGCCAGGCCGGCCAGCAGGATGACGAACATGAAGGGCGTCCACTGCCAGACGTCAGCAATGATGATCGAGACGTAGTACCAGGGTGCTTCCGTCAGCCAGCTCACCGTCACCGGATGGCCCAGGATTTCGCTGAGCACGTAATCGGCCGGGCCGAAGGGCCGTTCCAGGAACAGCGCCCAGGACTGGCCGACGATGACCGGGCAGATGAACAACGGCACGATCAAGATCGACATGATTATGCCGCGGCCGCGGAACATCTTGACCATGCAAAGCGCCAGCGCGAGTCCGAGCACGAACTCGATGGCGACGTTGATGATCGAAAGGATGACGGTCAGATAGAGCGCGCCGCGGGCCACCGGATCGCCGATCACGTCGGTGAAGTTCTTCAGGCCGACGAAATCATGGCCCGGAATCTCGAAGTCGTAGTTGACGAAATTCACCCACATCGAGAACAGCAGGGGATAGACCGAGAGGGCCAGGATCAGGACGGCGGCCGGGGCCACCAGCAGCCATTTGAAATGCCGGTCCACCCAGGCCGAGAACGCGCTCTCCGGCCTGGCCTTGAGGGCCGGCGCCATGCTGCTGGTCGCGATATTCGGGCCGATATTCTGGGCCATGCTCCGTCTTGCTCGCCTCGAATTTCCTTGGCGCCGGCTTACCCTCGACGCCGCGACGTCGCGGTGCCGCAGGGAGGGGCCGCCCCGCGGGAGATCGTTTCCCGCGGGGCTTTGCCGTCTCGCCTCCGGCTACTCGAGATGGACCGCGTTGCCCATCTTCTCGACCGTGTGGTCGGCATAGGACCCGGGCAGCTGCTTGAACTGCTCATAGGCCGCCTTCTGCACGTCGACGCCGAGCCGCTGGTTGGTCGCGTCCCATTCCGCGGCCGCCTTGTTGAGCGCCTCCTGCGGATCCTCGCCGCCCCAGACCGCGGTGCACATGCGGTCGAGGGAAAGCGCGAAGTCCTGCCAGCCGGGCATGGTGAGATCGATCACCCCGCCATTGGCACAGTTGGCGAGGTTGATCAGGTAGTCCTTCGCCGCCGGCCAGAGCGAGCGGTAGAGCGGCGAGGTGTAGTGGGCGATGCGATAGGGGTCGCGCAGCGTGTAGGGCAGCATCACCCGGGCCAGCGAGAGCTGCGGCGAGGTCGTCCATTGGGCATAGAGATAGGCGGCCTCCTCCGCGTTCGAGCCCGCGGCGATCGCCTTGACGAAGCCGATCGCATGCTCGCCGTTGCCGCCAGGGACGGGCGCATAGCCCGCCTTGCCGGCGATCACCGACTGGGGCACGAAGTTGATCGACTTGGAGCGCTGGGAATAGTTTTCGGTCATGCGGCCCGTGGGCGGCCAGGAGAAGATCATGGCCACCTTGCCCTGCAACCAGGCGACCCAGACAGCCACCGCATCGAGGTCGTTATTGCCCGGAATCGAGGCGTTGTTCTGGGCGATCATCTGCTTCAGCGTGGCGAGGCCCTCGGGGCCGGCGATCAGCGAGGCGAAGGTGTTCTCGTCGAAGAACTTGCCGCCGTTGGCCCGGTACTCCTGCAGGAAGCTGAACTGGTTGCCGGGGCTGCCGAACTTGCGGAAATGCGCCGCCCCGTAAACGTTGGGCGCCATCTGGTCGGTGATGAACTGGGCCGTTTGGGAATAGTCGTCCCAGGTCGCGGGCACGGCGAGCGGCTTGCCGAACTTGGCCTGATAGGCGGCCATCAGCTTGGGATCCTCGAAAATGTCCTTGCGGTAGTACAGGGCGAACTGGTCGCCGTCGTCGAAGAAGCCCCAGCGCTTGCCCTTGTAGGTCGGCATAGTCTTGAAGAGCGGATGGTAGTCCTCGAGGTCCGCCGGGTTCATGTATTTGGAGACGTAGTCGTCGATCGGGATGATCACCCCGCCATTGGCGAGCGAGGGCAGCCAGGCAGGCTCGATGTCGAGGATGTCGTAAGCGCCGGAATTGGCGATATGCTCGGCAATGGGCTTGGAATACTGGTCGGGATGGGGCAGCTCGACGACGTTGTAGCTGATGCCGGTCAGCGACTGCCACAGCGGCCCGGAGAAGTTCTTCGGTTCGAGCGCCTGCAGGCCCGCCTCGTAGGTCATGTTGAGGGTGACGTTCTTGTCCTTGTAGGCCTGGGCCGCCTGGACGGCGCGATAGGCCGAGCTGTCGGTCGGTCCCTCGGTCGAAGCCTTGACCGCGGCGTCCTGGGCCTGGCCCAGCGGCGTCGACTTGTCGGCAAGTTCGACCTTGGAGAGATCGACCATGTCGGCCCAGGCTTCGGATCCCGTGGCCGTCCAGCCGAGGCCGGGCAGCATGGCAGCGCCGCCCAGGAGCATGAACTTGGTCAGGAACGACCGGCGCGAGGTATCCCCTTGGAGCCATGCGTCGACTTCTTCGGAAAGTCCGGCGTTGAAATCACGCCGTTCACGCTCGTTCATCATCTGGCTTCCTCCCATATGAAATCGCCAGCCCCTTTTTGGCGCCGGCCTTAGTTCGTCACGCGTCGTCGATGGTCACTTCGCCTTTGCTCTCGTCTTGCCGTTCTTGCCGTCCTTCGCCTTGCCGCCCGTCCTTCTCGCGGCCTTGCGAATATTGGGACTGCCGTCCTGAAAGCCGAGACGCCAGACCCTGCGCTCTTCGATTTGTCCGTCGATAGCCTTGGCGAAAACCTTGAAGTGGCGCGACTGGATATGACGGTCGAAGGCCTGGTCGTCATCGTAGATTTCGTAGAGCCAGAAGCGCCGCGGCTCCTCCGGCACAAGGAGCACGTCAAAGCGCTGGCAGCCGGGCTCGCGCTCGACCGAGGCCTTGGCGTTGACCGCTATGACCTTGGCGAAACGCTCGGCGAAGCCGGGCTTGACCAGGAACTCAACGAGTATGATGAGCGGCGCCAATCTCAGCCTCCATCGTCCGGCGGATCTGCTCCGCGACCTGCGTCAGATGCTCTTCCATCGCGCCTGCCGCGGCGTCGGGATCGCGTGCCGCCACCGCTTCGAAGATGCGCGTATGGGCCGCCAGCGCGATGTCCTCGGCACCCGGCGACTGGAGCGTGATCGTGCGCTGGCTGGTAAGCCACTCGACGAGAGCGTCATGAACCGCGGTGAAGATCGGATTGCGCGTGATCCGCACGACGACGTAGTGAAAGGCCACGTCGGCGCGCTCGAAGCGGCCGAGGTCGCCGCGCGCGGCTGCATTGGCATCGAGGGCGCGCCGCAGCCGGTCGATATCCTCGTCGCTGGCGCGCATGGCGGCCAGGCGCGCCACGCCCACCTCGAACAAGGCGCGGGACTCCTGGAAATGCTCGACGCCATTGGGCTGCGACAGGAAATGCCGCGCCGCGCCGGACAGTTCGGTGATCAGGTTCTCAGGCGTGGGCCGCGTGACCAGGGGCCGCTCGCCGGTGCGGACCTGGACCAGCCCCATGCGGCCGAGGGCGTATAGCGCTTCGCGGATCGAGGCGCGGCCGACCCCGAACATCTTCATCAGATCGCGCTCGGGCGGGAGAAGCGCGCCCTCGGGGAAGGTGCCGTCGCGAATCATCGCTTCCAGGCGCAACGCCGCCTCTTCCGAGAGCTTGCGCCGGCGAATCGGCCAAGCGGCAAGCTCGGGCCGCTTGAGCTCGCGCAATTCCGCGGTCATTGAACCGTCATTCTCCCGATCGAGGTCGCCTCCCAGGCGCAATTAAGCCTCGCGGCAGGCTGGTGAGTCAATCGACCTGTCCGACCATCCACCCAGGGACCGGGATTTTTCATGATTCCTCGCATGAGGTATTGGTAGCCTCCGCCGCAGGAAGCCGATCGACCGTTGCGGGCGATGGGGCCAGGGGATTGCCATCTTGCAGATCGACAGCCATCAGCATTTCTGGCGCCTTTCGCGCGGCGACTATGGCTGGCTGACGCCGAGCCTGGTCCCGCTCTACCGGGATTTCGGCCCGGCGGAACTCGCACCCATCCTCGGGCGCCACGAGATCGCCGGCACCGTTCTGGTCCAGGCCGCCCCCACCGTGGCCGAAACGGAATTCATGCTCGCCATCGCGGCTGAAACGCCTTTCGTCAAGGGCGTGGTCGGCTGGGCCGGCTTCGACCAGGCGAGCGGCCCGGCGGACATCGAGCGGCTCGCGGGCGATCGGCGCCTCAAGGGCATGCGCCCCATGATCCATGACATCGCGGATCCCGAATGGATGCTGCGCCCGGAGCTCGCCCCGTCCATCGCCGCACTCGAACACAGAGGCCTCGCCTTCGACGCCCTGCTACGGCCCGAGCATCTGGGGCCTCTCAAGCGCTTCCTCAGACTCTATCCCGATCTTCCGATCGTGCTCGATCATGGCGCCAAGCCCCCGATCGCCGCGGCCAGCAGCAGCGCCGCGCCGTTCGACCGCTGGGCCCGGGACATCCGTGAAATCGCGCGCGACAAGCGACTGCACTGCAAGATTTCGGGCCTCGCGACCGAAGCGGCGATCGGCTGGCAACCGGCCGATCTCGAGCCCTATCTCGATCTCCTGCTGGAGTGCTTCGGGCCCGCGCGGCTGATGTGGGGCAGCGACTGGCCGGTGGTGGACCTTGCCGGCGGCTACGACCTCTGGCGCAAGACGGCGCTGGACTATCTCGCCAAGCTGAGCCAAGACGAGCGCCAGGCGATTCTGGGCGAGACGGCGATCGCGTTCTATCGCCTGTGATCGGCAACTTCATCGAACAGGCAGGTGACCCTTGGGCAGATTGACGGGCAAGTTCGCGCTGCTGACCGCATCGGCCCAGGGCATCGGCCGCGCCGTCGCCGAGGCTTTCGTCGCCGAGGGCGCGCGCGTGGTGGCAACCGACGTGAACGAGAAGGCACTTGCCGGCCTGAAGGGAGCGACGACGCGCAGGCTCGACGTCACCGATGGCGCGGCGATCGCGGCGCTGGCGGCCGAGCTCGGTCCCATCGATGTCCTGTTCAACTGCGCCGGCTATGTCCATGCGGGCACCGTCCTCGATTGCGAGGACAAGGACTGGGACCGGTCCTTCGACATCAATGTGAAGGCCATGTATCGCCTGATCCGCGCCACTCTGCCGGGGATGCTGGCCAAGGGCGGGGGATCCATCGTCAATGTCGCCTCCGTCGCCTCGAGCCTGAAGGGCGTCACCAACCGCTTCGCCTATAGCGCCAGCAAGGCGGCGGTCATCGGGCTTACCAAGTCCGTGGCCGCCGACTACGTGGCCAAGGGAATCCGGTGCAACGCCATCTGCCCGGGCACGGTCGAAAGCCCATCCCTGGAAGAGCGCATGAAGGCGCTGGGCGGGAATCTCGAAGAGGTCCGGCGAGCCTTCACCCAGCGCCAGCCCATGGGCCGGATGGGCAAGCCCAGCGAGATCGCCCAGCTGGCGGTCTACCTCGCCTCGGATGAATCCTCCTTCACCACCGGCACGACCCATGTCATCGACGGCGGCTGGCTGACCTAGAATCCTCTTCATATCACTGCCCATCGGAAGGTGCTGAATGACCGCTTGGAAATTCCCCCTCGTCCCGGCGCCTGCGGCTGGCACGAAGACGACGGGCAAAGTCGATTGGGGCGATCCGGTGCTGACGGGTTGGGACTGGCCCTATGTCGCGGTCAACGGCGCTTCGCCCGGCCCCGCCGTGCTCGTGACCGGCGGCATCCACGGCTCCGAATACGCCTCCATCGACGCCGTGGTGCGGCTGGGCGCGTCCTTGGATCCGCGGACGGTCAAAGGCCAGGTCCTGTGCCTTCCCGTGATGAACCCGTCGGCGTTCTGGGAACGCACGGCCTATGTGTCGCCCGTCGACAACCTGAACCTGAACCGCGTTTTCCCGGGCAAGGCGCAAGGGACATTCAGCGAGCGGGTGGCCTATCACCTGGTCGAGAAGGCGATGCGACGGGCCGATGCCTATATCGACATGCATGGCGGCGATGTTCCCGAAGCGCTGGTGGCTTTCAATATCTGCCATGAGACGGGCAACGCGGAAGTCGACGCGAAGAGCCGCGCCATGGCGGAGATCTTCGGCGCCCCTGCCCTGATCGTTCAGCGCAGCCACGGCGCTCCGGTATCGGGTCTTGCCTATGCCACCGCCGCCGGCCTCGGCGTTCCCGCATTCATCGCCGAGGACGGCGGGGCCGGACAATACGACCCCGCCATCGCCGAGCGGATGCTTGGCGGCCTGGAAAACGTGCTGCGCAGCCTGGAAGTGATCGAGGGGCCGGTGCGTAACGTTCCGCCGCCCCGCCGGTTCACCAGATTCGCCTGGGTGCGGTCCCGCGATGCCGGTTTCTTCCGACCAGTGGTCAAAGTCGGCGACGAGGTCGCGGCCGGCCAGAGGCTGGGCAATCTTGTGGATTTCTACGGCCGGGTCCTGGAGGACATGGCGGCGCCCGACAAGGGCCAGATCCTGTTCATGGTCGTAAGCCCCGCCATCGGCCGCAACGGCCTCATCTGCGGCGTCGGGGTCGAATAGGCAGGGAACCCCGGCGTCGCTGCGAGTTTCAGCACGCGGGCCGCCAAGAACGTCTTCTAACCGGCACCCGCCTTCACGCGCGGATCAGCCGCCATTGTTGGTCTTCTTTTTGAACCCGGTCGGCGCCTGAGGCTGGTTGTTGCGCGGCTGTGCCTGCTGGCGGGAGAAGGAGTTCCCGCCCTGGAAGTTGTTCGAGACGAAGTTGCGCTGTTGCTGGGGCTGCTGCTGGAAGTACCCATTGCCCTGGCCGAAAGTCTGGTTGCTGCGCTGGGTCGGCTGCTGGAAGTAGTTCCGGGTCTGGTTCGTATTGCCTTGCCAGTTGCGCGACCCGTTCGTCGTCTGCGTCGGCTGCTGGAAGTAGTTCCGGGCCTGATTCGTATTGCCTTGCCAGTTGCCCGAACCGTTCGTCTTCTGGGGCTGCTGCTGGAAGTAGTTCCTGGTCTGGTTCGTGTTGCCCTGCCAGTTGCCCGAACCGTTCGTCTTCTGGGGCTGCTGCTGGAAATAGTTGCGGGCCTGATTCGTGTTGCCCTGCCAGTTGCCCGAGCCGGTCGTCTTCTGGGGCTGCTGCTGGAAATAGTTGCGGGCCTGATTCGTGTTGCCCTGCCAGTTGCCCGAGCCAGTCGTCTTCTGCGGCTGCTGCTGGAAATAGTTGCGGGCCTGATTCGTGTTGCCCTGCCAGTTGCCCGAGCCGGTCGTCTTCTGGGGTTGCTGCGGCTGGAAGAAGTTCCGAGCCTGATTCGTATTGCCCGCATTGTTCTGCCAATTGCCGCCCCCGTTGTTCCCACGGGTCGTCGAGCCGAGCAGCGGCGGAGTCTTGGTATAGTGGCCGACCAGGCCGTTGTTCTGGCCGAAGCCCGTCGGCTGCTTGCCTTTCTGGAGCTGGCCGAACGAAGGCTGATTGGCGGGCGCGTTGGCGAACAACTGGCCATGAGTCTGGCCGCCATTCGGCGCCAACAGATTGCCGTTCGCCTTGTTGTTGGTCTGTCCGTTGGCGAAGAACTGGCCGTGATTCTGGGTCTGGTTGCCGCCGGCGGCGAAATTGCCGAAGCGCTGACCATTGCCGGCGAAGCCGCCTGTGCCATTTCCGGCGAAGCCGCCTTTGGACGTGCCCCTGCTGGCGAAGGCCGGACCCGGCGTCCTGTGTTGCTGGAATCCGCCTGTCTGACCCTTCAGACCGAGCTGATGAGCGGCATTGGGGGTAAGTCCGGCGGTGGCGAAGCTCGGCTTCACCGGCGCCTGGCCGCCCCAGGACTTGGCATGGGTCCATGCCTGGCTCGATCCGCTGAGCGGATGCTTGTGCCAAGCCTGGCCGATGGACCGCGAATGCTGCATGTCGTCGGCCGAGACCATGGTCGCGCCATGCTCGTGGTTGCGGTAGTGGCCGAAGTCGTCGTGATGGTGGCCGGATCTGTAGTCGCCATAGTAGTTGTTGATGACGGTGCGATTGACGAAGGCGATGTTCAGCTGGTTGAAGCAATGCTCGCTGACGTCATATCCGGGATAGTAGGGCTCGCCCCAACCGAGCGGGACCCACCCCACATCGCCGAAGCTGACGCCGACCCCGATGCCGCCGAAGTCGCCGAAGAAGCTGACGAGAGCAGGCGCGTAGACGGGGTACGGGTCATAGGGCCCGGGGGCCCAACCCCACTGGCCGCCATAGTCGACCCAACGCCCGTAGTGGAACGGCGCGAAACCCCAAGGCGCGTCGTCGACCCAGGTCCAGCCCCAGGGCGCCACATAGGCCCAATGGCCGTAGCGATAAGGCGCCCAGCCAGCGCTCACCTGGGGATACCAGACCTGGCCATAGTCGGGGGTGGACTGCCAGGTGCCGTACTGATTCAGATCCTGGGCGCCTGTCATTTCGGGCGAAGGGTATTGCGCCGTGCCCTGGTCCGGCTGGGGCTGGACCTGCGCGGGTTGCTCCTCGCTCTGGACGAGCTGGACGAAATCGTCGGGTTGCTGGGCCTGGCCGGTCGCCACCTGGAGATCGTTCTCGTTCTGGCCCGTGATCGCCGCGGCCTGCTGCGGCCCAAGGCTGAGATTGACGCCGGGGCCGGTAACCTGGGCGCCGCCGTCATAGGCCGTAACTGTCGTCGGGTGGTCGGCGTCGCCGGCGACGACTTCATAGCGTCCCGGCTGGTTGATATGGACCTGGCCGCGGGGCGTGTCGATCTCGAAGGGCACCGATCCGGCCGGGTCGCTCACCTGGAGATAGACGGCGCCCTCGGGCATGGAGGCGACGAAGCCCTGGTCGTTGAGCGTGCCGATGTCGAGCTCCGTCGAGCTGTCCAGATAGATCCGGCTCGGGCCCACTTCCAGGGCCGCATGGGAACGCGGCTCGGTCCAGAAGGAGTTGCCGCTGGTGACCGGGTAGTTCAGCGTCGCCGCCTGCCACTGGCTTTCGTCGGTGGTGTGGAACGACACCGTGCCGGCAATCTCGGCGACGCGGCCGACCCGCGAGGGCGGGTCGCCCGGGCTTTGGCCTCCCGGGCTCTGGGCCGCCATGTCCTGCGCCAGGCTCGAGGCCGGCAGGCCGAGGCTCATGCTCACGGCCATCAGGCCGGCGAGTATCAATCCGCGTCCACGCATGGTGGCACCTTGGTTTGTCTGCTGGGGTTTTGTCTGCTGGGCAATCTTCTGGTGAGCGGGCATCGGCCGGGCGGCTACCGCACCGTACCGGGCGAGGCTAGGCGTCGCGCGAGAAGCATCTTCGGCGGATCGCCGCGGCAGCGTAAAAAATCCCTTGCTCATCGATACCCTCCGGTCTGACGCCGCGAGCCTTCTGAGGCTCCAGAGCAACATTCCGGCTATTCAATATGGAAAGGGATTGTGGTCCTTTTGCGGCATCTGCGCGGTATTATGGCGCAAACACCACCGCCAAATGCCGGGTCCGGGTTGAACTGGAGGCGCGCTGTGACGGCGCGCGGTCAGCAGGCCAGCGACGAAGCGCGGCCCGTCAGTCGACTTATTTACAGGGTATTGGCAGCGGGACTCGTCTCGAAGCGGACGCCAGGCAACATCACGACATATTCGCGTTGACCTTGCTGAATGTCGCCGAAATCGTATGTCCCAACGTGCTGAGAATCGTGACCGCGGCGACGGCCACCAGCGCGGCAATCAGCGCATATTCCATCATGGTGACGCCCCTCTGGTTGCCGAGGATTGCGACCAGAGTCGCCCTCAACGAAGCGCCGAAGTTCATCGCCGTGGTGCGAACCTGAATCATCACTTCGTGCATCGCGTTCGCCTCAGATATGGGGAGCGAGTGGACCGTTGGGGCCGAAAAATGTCACGGAATAAACGGGGTGTAAATGCGTTTCTGTAACCCATTGATTTGTATTATAATTGACGAATAGCATCGTGGCGCAAGGCGCGGCGAAAGGCAGTATCAAGTGCGATAATCCACAGCCCACGGTGTCGCCCCGCCATCGAGCGGTTTGTCCAGCACCCTGGCGCGGGGCTTACGCAACTCGGGTGTAGAGCCTGCCTCTTTCGCAAACCGACCTGCTCGGCCGGGATGCAGTCCGGCCCGCTTTCGCTTCATCTCAAATCGGGCCAAAGGGTCACCCCAACGGGGCGGCGAACGCCGATTCTGCCTCGCCCTATGCGCTGGGCTTCCCGGCGGGAGTCGTGACGTAGGGCGTGTTGTCGCCCTTGGGCCGGACAGTGCCGGGCGCCTCTCCGAGAACGATGTAGTGGACGTTTTCGGCGATGTTGGTCGCGTGGTCGCCGATGCGTTCGATGTTTCGCGCGACGAACAGCAGATGGGTGCAGGCGCTGATGTTGCGCGGATCTTCCATCATGTGGGTCAGCAGCTCGCGGAACAACCCGTTATAGGTCTGGTCGATCTCCTCGTCGCTCGCCCGGGCCGCGTCGGCCTTGGCCGCGTCGCGCTCGACATAGGCCTGCAAGGCGTCCCTGACGATCTTCTGGCCGAGCCAGCCCATGCGCGGCAGGCTCGCCGGCAGGGGAAACTGATTCGCTTGCGCGATGGCGATCACCCGCTTGCCGATATTGGCGGCGTAGTCGCCGATGCGCTCCAGGTCGCTGGAGATCTTGAGGGCGCCCACGATCTCCCGCAGATCCTGGGCCACCGGCTGGCGCAGCGCCAGCAGGCGGACGCTGAGCGCGCTGATCTGGTTCTCCAGATCGTCGATGGCCGCGTCGGACTGCATCACCTGATTGCTGAGCTCGACGTTGCGCCGGATCAGCGCCTGCATCGCCGATTGCAGCGCTGCTTCGACGAGGGTCCCCATGTTCTGGATCACCCGGGTGAGGTGTTTCAGCTCCTCGTCGTACGACTTGACCGTATGTTCGATGGCCATGATGTCCCCGCCTCTCCCCCGCTTGCGCCGCTGCTCAGCCGAAGCGGCCGGTGATGTATTGCTGCGTCTGTTCTTTGGTCGGATTGGTGAAGATCTGCTCGGTCACGCCGTATTCCACCAGTTCGCC
>Ga0265313_10000534_pt1 | contig 39764 bp, 42 predicted proteins | sample 4123metaG_FD_203122 | JGI IMG/M metagenome (GOLD analysis project Ga0265313, IMG submission 203122) | Rhizosphere microbial communities from Carex aquatilis grown in University of Washington, Seatle, WA, United States - 4-1-23 metaG | ecosystem: Host-associated > Plants > Roots > Rhizosphere >... | reverse complement strand
TCCGGCACGCAGCAGGTGCGATTGCCGCGCGAGATTTCTTCGAAATTCTTCCGGGCGGGATCGGTCAAGACGACAAAGACCTGTCTTGCCGTCGGCCAATCGCATCAACCGGCCTTTGCCTGCGGCTGCTTCCCACGCGTTGAGATGGGTATAGAGCTTGTCCTGATCGGTAAACCAGCCCGCGCCCTTTCGAATCCCGTAGTCTCTCCCCTCCGCCCACCAGGCCCCCAAGACCTGCGCGACGTCGGTTTCGTCCCTGATGGCCGGGAAAATCTCCGCCCACGTCGAGGGCAGAGCGGCGTTGTACATCATCGGGACCTGCCCACGCAGCCGGCCCGCCCGGTACATCAGGAACCTGTCCGCGCCGAGATTTTCCAGCGGTTGGGTGAAGTAGCGCCGGCTGAGCGGCAGTATGTCCATGTCGGATAACAGGACAGCATCCCAGCATTCGTCATGAAGCAGCGCTGGGAAAAGAAGCCGCACGCATTGGGCCTGGAATGCGGTGTGCAACCCCGGGACCGGACGAAACAGGCGGATCGCAGCCTCGAACTGGCGGAGGTGCCGGGGCAGATCCTGGGCGATCAGGACCATCCTGACATCGACACCGACGATCTCCCTCCACGCCTTCTGCACCAGGGGGAAGAAGTCCAGGTAGTCGGGGCTGAGGTCCGAAGCCAGCAGGCAACAGCCAAGTTTCATGAACCCGCCTCACCCTGCAGCCTCGGGTAGGCCGTCAATCTACTGTCCACCAGGATGACACGTACAGGCATAACGCCCGAGGAGCTCCTATGGACGCCAGCTTGATAGACGGAGACCGATCGGAGACCGCAATACCGCAATCTTCAGGTTAGACTGGAATGCGTCAATCAAGGCGAAGCGCCGTATTGTGATGAAGGCTCGGCTGACAATCTCGCAGCGCTGCATGCGGGTGGTCTGGTTCCTCAAGTCGATCGGGCTTGAGCAGCGCCAGCAGGCGACGCTCGCCATCTGCTTGCTCTGGGTGGCGTTGGCGCTGCCCAACGTTTCGACCCGCTCCTTCATCTGGGAAGAAGGCACGAACGCGGAAATCGCCCGCAGCGTGCTCAATCGCGGCGAATTCCTGGTGCCCTACATCTATGGTCAGCGCTGGGCGGAGAAGCCCTCGCTGCTGCCATGGCTGATCGCCGGCGTGGCGGAGATCACGGGCCAGGTGAACGAATGGTCGGCAAGGCTGCCGTCCATGCTTGCCGTCCTTTTCGTCACTCTCCTCACCTTCCGCTTGGGCGTTCGCTACATGAGCCTCTCGGCGGCCCTCTTCGCCGCCATAGCCCTCCTCTGCTCGCCCATTGTCCTGCAGAAGCTCGCGATCGCCGAGCCGGACGTGATCATCACGTTGCTCAGCTTCTCAGCTTTCGTGCTGTGGTGGAACGGCGCCGAGAGAGGCAGGATCGGCACCCTGCGCTGGATCGGTTGCGGCCTGCTGCTGGCGATCCTCGCCATGGCCAAAGGCCCGCAGCCGGTGGCCTTCTTCGTGCTGGGCACCGGCGGCTACATCCTGGCACGGCGTCTGTGGCGGGAGATTCGGGGTTTCTGCCTGTGCCTCGCCTTTCCCGCCGTTGCGACCTTCGCCTGGGCTGTTGTCGCCTACCATCCGGGAGCCGCGCATGTCTGGCTCGCCTATATGCGTCTCGTGGGGCTGCCGGGCGGGATCGACTATATCCGCATGCAGTCCCGCTTCCTCATGGTCACGCTGGCCGAGTTGCTGCCGGCGGCGATCCTGCTGCCCTTTTTCCCCTGTCGCTGGCTGCGGCCCGGCTCCAGCCAGAGGGCTTCCTCGGTTGCCTTGGCACTCGCCCTCTATGGAATTCCCACGAGCCTGATACTGCTTCTCTGGCCGACATCCGAAGGGCGCTATGTCATGCCGGCGGTCCCCGCCTTGGCGCTCCTGGCCGGCTTCGCCTGGGACCAGGCGGGGGGCTCGCTGCAAAGGGCCGCGCGCGGGCTCGCCCTAGCAATGGCAGCGGCCCTACTGCTCTATCAGTTCGCGCTCGTCGCCATTGCCATGCCGCTGTATGCTGCGCGCTTCGGCGCCGGCCGGACTGCGGGCCAGCAGATCGCGGCCACCGTCGCCGCCAACCCGGCCCCCACATTCTGCCTCGGCCTCGCCACCAATCAGCTCTTCTACATGGGATGGCCGATCCGCTGCCTCGACTATGCCGAACTACGACGCGTCACGGCGCCAGCCTGGCTCGTGGTGACGGAAGGGGAGCTGGCCGAATTTTCGAGCCTGCATCCGGGCGTCAAGACCACGATCAAGCTGAAGACGACAGCCGGTCCGGATCTGATGGCCGTCTATGTCGAACACTGAAATCCGCCCAAAATGAAAGCGGGCCACCTTTCGGCGACCCGCTTGCCGTTGCTTCGGTTCGCCGCTTCTACGCCGCCGTCTCCAGCTTCTTGACCGGGGCCGGGGCCGCGGCGCGGATCGGGATCTTCTTGAAGGGCTTCTTGGCCTCCGCGGTTTTCGGCAGATCGACCGTCAACACGCCCTTGTCGAAAGTCGCCTCGATCTTGTCGGCCGCGACCTCGACGCCCAGCGGAATGCTGCGGCGGAAGGAGCCATAGGAGCGCTCGACGTACGTATAAGGCTTCTCAGCCGCTTGCGACTCCGCCCGCTTCTCGCCCTTGATGACCAGGACGTTGTCGATCAGCGCAACCTCAACGTCCTTCGGATCCATCCCGGGCAGCTCGACCGCGATGCGGAACCGTTCCTCATCCTCCGTCATGTCCATTCGCGGCATGATTGATCCGGCAGGCGCCCCGAACTGCCCGAGCATCGGCAGGTTCATCCCGTGCCAGAAGTTCTCGAACAGACGCTCGAAATCGCGATAGAAGACATTCACCGGATGCGTGTGAGCATGCTGTCCATAATGCGGACCATATTGCTCGCGCAACGGTGTCATGCTGAAGTTTGCAAACATTGTCGCCTCCTTTATTGCAGCCTGTTGCAGGCCACCGGTGGAAACGCACATTGCACACGCCGAACTCGGCGATCTGTGCCCGGCTCCTGACGTGGCATGCTTGCAGTTGAGCGGCTTTCTCGGCCCGCCGCATTGATCTGGCGCAATATCCGCTCCGGGCAGACCCGTGCGGAGCCTTGGCGAAGCTGGTTCCCATGGGCCAGGATCGCTTGGCGTCATTCCTGGGAGAGCCGTCGATCCTTGCCGTGCGGCAAGGGATTCCGGGAAGCTCGACCGCCATGCCGGCAAGTCGGCCCGAAATAGACACTTGGCTTAATCGCCCGTTAAGCTCGCGGGCGCGACAATTCCCTCGCCCTGCCATCCTCTCGCGGTGGCCCTCGGCCTGATTGCAGCTTCACCCCTGAAAGCGGAGATCACGCCATGCCAAAACATCCTCTCCTCGGCAGTCAAAGAGAAGCCTTGCCCGGCGCGCGATCCCTTGGGAAAGCCGATCCGGCCGAGCGGCTGGAAGCAACCGTGCTGCTGCGCCGCAAGGCCGCCAAGGCCTTCGAGGGCCGCGTGGCAAAGCTCAGGGCCGGCGGCAAGGCCGAAGGGCATCTGACGCGGGAGGAATTCGCCAAGCAGTTCGGCGCCGATCCCGCCGACGCGGGCGCGGTCAAGAAATTCGCCGACCAGCATGGCCTCGTCGTCACCCAGCAGGACCTGGCGCGGCGGACCGTCGTTCTCTCGGGCACGGTGGCCCAGTTCAACGACGCCTTCGGGGTCGACCTGCAGCAGTTCGAGCATGACGGCGGGTCCTATCGAGGCAGGACGGGCGCGATCAACCTGCCCGATGAGCTGAACGGCGTCGTCGAGGCCATCCTCGGCCTCGACAACCGGCCCCAGGCGAGGCCGCATTTCCGCAGCACCCCGCCCCACGGCAACGTCCATTGGAGCGCCAGCGCAGCGACGCCGGGATCCTTCACGCCGACCCAGCTTGCCTCTCTGTACAATTTCCCCGCCGGCAACGGCCAGGGCGAGTGCATCGCCATCATCGAGCTCGGCGGCGGCTATCGGCCGGCGGACATCAAGGCTTATTTCACGAGCCTCGGCATCGCCGCGCCCACGCTCTCCGCCGCCTCGGTCGACCACGGCAAGAATCACCCGACCGGGGATCCCAACGGGCCGGATGGCGAAGTGATGCTGGACATCGAGGTGGCGGGCGCGGTGGCCCCGGCGGCCAAGATCGTCGTGTACTTCGCCCCCAACACGGACGCCGGTTTCCTCGACGCGATCACCACGGCGGTTCACGACACGACCAATCGGCCTTCGGTGATCTCGATCAGCTGGGGCGGCCCGGAGTCCGCATGGACGCAGCAGTCCATGACCGCCTTCGACCAGGCGTTCCAGGCCGCCGCGACCATGGGCATCACCGTCTGCATCGCCTCTGGCGACAACGGCTCCAGCGACGGGGTCAATGACGGCGCCGACCACGTGGACTTCCCCGCCTCCAGCCCCCACGCCCTGGCCTGCGGAGGAACCAGCCTGAAAGCCGCCAACGGCAAGATCGCCAGCGAGGTGGTCTGGAACGATGGCGCCAACGGCGGGGCGGGCGGCGGCGGCGTCAGCGGCGTCTTCTCCCTGCCGCCCTGGCAGAATGGGCTGCAGGTGACCAGCACCCATGGCGGCAGCAAGCCGCTGGGCAACCGGGGCGTGCCGGATGTCTCGGGCGATGCGGATCCCCAGACCGGCTACGACGTGCGCGTCGACGGGCGCAACACGGTCATCGGCGGAACGAGCGCGGTCGCGCCGCTGTGGGCCGGCCTGATCGCGCGGATAAACTCTGCCAAGGGCAGCCCGGTCGGCTTCGTCAATCCCCAGCTCTACAAGCAGCCCGCGGCTTTGAACGACATCAAGCAGGGCAACAACGGCGATTTCTCCGCCTCGGCTGGCTGGGACGCCTGCACGGGGCTCGGAAGCCCGAACGGCCAGAAAGTGGCGGGCGCCCTCTGAGGGGTAGGATTCACTCCGGCGGCGGATTGTAGGCGCGCCGCCTCGGATCGCTCCTGTCCAGCACCCAGGCTTTGAGGATCGGCTCGGTATCGCCGCCGAGGTCCGAGAAGTCCTTGATGTCGGCGCCGTTGGTGATGCAGCGGCCATACTGCCGGGTCATAGTGCCGGCGCTGTCCTGGCTGTCGACCGCGAAAAACACCGCCGTGTAATTCTCCTTCGAATTCTGCATCGAGATGTCGCTGAACGCCGGCGCCGGCGATACCTTGACCCGCCCCAGCGCCCAGGCCTTGCAAGTCTTCCAGGCCTGATCGTCGCTCGGCCAGGCAAGCGCGGCCGAGGCCGGGATCAGGAGCGCGAGCGCTGCGATGGTCGCGGTGCGGATCATGGTCCCTCCTTCCGGAGACGCCGGCGGACGCAAGCAATGCTAGAGCCGCGATTCAGAAGCCGAGTCAAGGGTACAGGGCCAAGCCGATGGGTCGCGAGTAGTGCGTCGAATCGGTGGCCTCATCCTTCGACAGGCTCAGGATGAGGACGACTTATTTAACCCTCATGCTGAGCTTGTCGAAGCATGGGGGCAAACTGCCCCGTTGCCGGGTCGCGAGTCGGTTTGAAGTGCGAGCGAATTTCGCGCCGGTTCACGGCCAGCGCCGAGCATGCCATAGTGGCGGCATGTCGAAGTTCGCTCCGGGCGCATCCTTTGTCGTCGTCGCACAGAAGGACGGCAGCTTTGCCGTCGAGGTGCATGAGCCGCGTAGGGTCGTACCCCTTCGCATCACCGGCTATGCCTCGGAGGCGGAGGCGAAAGCGGCGATGGCGGGCTTCGCCGCAACCGAGCCCATCGAGGGCCCGCGCGATCCTGTGGCCCCGGCGAAGGCCATCGCAGATGTCGCCCCGACGAAGGTGAAGGACGCGGTCGAAGACAAACGCGATCCGGCCGCCCCGGCGACGGGGCAAAAGGGCGGCAACCCGCGAGCGGAATCGCGTCCCGGGAAGCGGCGCGCCAAGGCTGCACGCAAAGTCACACCCGCAAGGCGGAAACGCTGACTCCTGCGCAATCGGCAAGCCCTGCTGGGCGAAGGCCTGGCGGGGAAAAGAACCTCGCTGCCGCCAAACCTGCGCGGGGCGCGGCCCGGTTCAGCCGAGCCCGTCGAGCACTTCGCGCGCCTTGCGAACCAGTCCAAGGGGCGTGAACGGCTTCTGGATGTACGAGACCGCCGCCTCCAACAGCCCGTGGCGGAGCATGGCGTCGTCGGTGTAGCCGCTCATGTAGAGCACCCTGAGGCCGGGAAAGCGGGCCTTGAGACGCTCCACCATCTCCGGCCCCGAGAGCTTCGGCATGACCACGTCGGTCACCACGAGCACGATCGGCCCGTCATGGTCCCTGGCGATCGCCAGCGCCTCCTCGCCGTCGCCGGCGGCAAGCACCTTGTAGCCATGGGCCTGAAACGCGCGCAGCGCCAGGTCGCGCACGCCTTCCTCGTCCTCCACCAGCAGCACGGTCTCGGGGCCGCCGATCTCCGTGTCCGCCAGTTGGGGGCGCGGCGCCACGGCTTCCTGGAGCGCCGCCGGCAGGTAGATCTCGAAGCTGCTGCCGCGATCGGGCTCGCTTTGCACATGGACGCAGCCCCCGCTCTGCCGGACGATGCCGAAGACCATCGCCAGGCCGAGCCCGGTGCCCCTGCCGGCTTCCTTGGTGGTGAAGAACGGCTCGAATATGTGGCTCAGGACCTCCGCGCTCATGCCGCAGCCGGTATCGCTGACTTTGAGGAGAACATGCGGCCCGAGCTGGCAATCGGGATGGGCGGAGACTTGCTCCTCCCCGATGGTCACGTTCGAGGTCGCGATGGCGAGCCGGCCGCCCTTCGGCATGGCGTCGCGGGCGTTGACGGCCAGATTCATCAGCACCTGGTCGAGCTGCACCGGGTCCATGCGAACCGGGCTCAGCTCCGGCGCCAGCGAGATGTCGAGCGCCACGTCCTCCCCGATCAGGCGATGCAGCAGGGGCGCCCTCGCGTCGATCGCCGCGTTGAGGTCGATCACCTTCGGCTGCAGCACCGAGCGCCGGCTGAATCCGAGCAGCTTGGCGGTCAAGGCGGCCGCGCGCTCGCCGGCCTGGTTGATCGCGCGGGCCGCGTCGTGGGTCTGCCGACCGAGGTCTTCCTGCGCGAGCAATTCGTCGGTGAAGCCGAAGATGACGGTCAGGAGATTGTTGAAATCATGGGCCACGCCGCCAGCCAGCCGGCCGACCGCCTCCATCTTCTGCGCCTGGCGGAATTGCTCCTCCAGCGTCTTGCGCTCGGTGATGTCGACGACCACGGTGATGAAATATCGCGTCAGTTCGCCCCGGCCCCGGGCCAGCGTGGTGACGATGTTGACCCAGACCGCGCCGCCGCCTTTCGTCCGATAGCGCTTCTCCACGGAATAGAGCCGGCGGCTGCCGTCCAGCATGGCCTGCCTGGCGCCGTCGTCGCCCGCGCTGTCCTCGGGCAAGGTCAGATCGGCGAAGGTGAATCCCAGCAGCTCGTCCCTGGAATATCCGGTGATCTCGCAGAGCTTGTCGTTGACGCGCAGGAACCGCCCGTCGACGTCGACATGGGCGATCCCGACGGCCGCTTGCTCGAAGGTCGCGCGAAAGCGCTCCTCGCTCTCCCGCAGGCGATCTTCCGCACGCCGGCGCTCCGCGATCTCGGCCGAGAGCTCCCGGTTCGTCCGCTCCAGCTCGAGCGCCTTCTTCTCCAGCTTGCGCACGAGGACTTCGTTGTATTCCTTCAGCAGCAAGGTCTCTTGCAGCTGCGGCGGCGGGGCCTTCCGCAGCGCGCCGCGCCGCTCCATGTCGAGAGCCTCGACGATCCGCGCCAGCAGCATCTCCGGCTCGGCCGGCTTGACGATGAAGGCATCCGCGCCCAGCGCCATGGCGAGGTGCTCATCGCGCGGGTCGGTGTAGGTGGCGGTGTAGACGATGAAGGGGATGGCGCGGAGCCTCTCGTCCTCCCGCCAGTGGCGCAGCAGCGTGTAGCCGTCCATCTCCGGCATGAGCAGGTCGGAGATCACCAGATCGGGCGGGCTTGCCCGCGCCTTGGCCAGCGCTTCGGCGCCCTGCACCGCCTCCTCGACGGCGTAGCCGTTGCCCTGCAGCAGGGCGCGCAGCAGATAGCGGTTGACCTCGTTGTCGTCGACGACCAGGACCTGCTTCATGGCGGCACGGCGCCATCCGGGCGCGGCAGGAATCGCTCGACCTCGGCGACGAAGGAATCCGGGTTGATCGGCTTCTCGATATAGCCCTCGGCGCCGGCCGCGATGCATTTCTCCCGGTCGCCGACCATCGCGTAGGACGTCACCGCCACCACGGGAATGGATTTCAGCTGCGGATCGCTCTTGATGGCGCGGGCCACGGCATGCCCATCCATGCCCGGGAGCTGAATATCCAGCAGGATGAGGTCCGGGCGAAGCTTCGCCGCCAGCTCCAGCCCCTGGGGGCCGGTCTCCGCCTCGACCACTTCATGCCCGCTGCGCCCGAGCAGGAACCCGGCGAGATACCGGTTCTGGGGATTGTCCTCGATCAGCAGGATTTTCGCTTTCATGGCCCGGGCGGCCCTTCCATCGGCAGCGTGAGGGTGAAGACCGAGCCCTTTTCCCATTCGCTTTGCACGGCGATGTCGCCGCCCATCAATTCGGCAAGCCGGCGGCAGATCGCCAGGCCGAGGCCCGTCCCTTCATGGCACCGCGACAGGCCCGAATCGATCTGCCGGAACGGCTGGAACAGGCTCGCCATGTGCTCGGGCCTGATGCCGATGCCCGTATCCGAGACGCTCACCCGCAGGACCCGGCCCGATCCCGGCTGGCCCGCGCGGCCGTCCCCATCGCCGAGCGCCGCGCTCACGGCGATCTGGCCATGCTCCGTGAACTTGACGGCATTGCTGAGGAGATTGAGCAGAATCTGCTCGAAGCGGCGCTGATCGCCGACGAGCATGCCCAGCTCCGGCTCCAGCCGCTCGACGAGCGCGAGGCCCTTCGCCTCGACTTGCGGCCGCACCAGCGCCAGCACCTTGGCCAGCGATTCCCGAGGGTCGAAGGGCTCGCGCGCGACCTCGAACTGCCCCGCCTCGATCTTGGATATGTCGAGCACGTCGTTGACCAGGGCCAGCAGATGGCGCGCGCTGCTGCGGACCATGGTGAGCTGCTTGTGCTGCTCGGGGTTCAGGCTTCCGGTCAACCCCTGCAGCATCACGCCCGTGAAGCCGATGATCGAGTTCAGCGGCGTGCGGAGCTCGTGGGACATAGTGGCGAGAAAGGCCGATTTCACGTGGTCCGCCGCCTCGGCCCGGTGGCGCTTCTCCCGCTCGGCCTCGGCCTGCTTGCGCTCGGAGATGTCGCGCAGCATGCCCAGCAGGTTGCCGTCCGGCATCATGGTGGCGATGACCTCGGCCTCCACCGTCGAGCCGTCCTTGCGCCGAAAGCGCCATTCCCGGTGATGGTCGGCGGCGCCCGCGATCGTGTCCAAGGCCGGCGCGATCTCAGGCATTTCGCTCGGATCGACGATATCCGAGGCGCTCATTCCGATGAGTTCCTCCCGGCTGTACCCCAGCATCCGGCAGGCGCTCTGGTTGGCGTCGAGATAGCGGCTCTCCCGATCGGCGATGACGATCCCGTCCGGCGCGCATTCGAACAGCTTGCGATAGCGCGCCTCGCTCTGCCGCCGGGCCTCCTCGGCGCGCCTCTGCTCCGTCATGTCCGTGCCGACGCTGAGCAGCTCGACCACCCGGCCCTCGGCATCGCGGACGACCCGATTGGTCCAGGAGATCCAGACGCGTTCGCCGTTGCGGCGCATGTTCTCGTTGAGGCTCTGGGCGAAGCGGTCCGGGAATTTGCCCATCTGCTCCACGAGTTCTCGAAGGTTGCGCCCGCCGCTCTCGTCCGGCGGCACGATCGTGCCCACGACGTGGCGCCCGATCAGTTCCCGGTCCGGATAGCCGAAGAACTTCTGGCCGAATTCGTTGAGGAACAGCACGGTGCCCGCGACGCTCCAGCGCAGGATGATGCTGTTGGCATGCTCCACGAGCTCGCGGTATTTGCGCTCGCTCTCGGCGAGCTGCTCCTCCGCGCGCCTTCGCTGGGAGATGTCGATGCCCATGCCCACCAGGCAGGGCCGGCCCTGGAAGGCGATGCGCCGCCCGGTGAAGTAGTAGGGCGTGGTGGTGCCGTCCTTGGCGCGCAGCGGCGCCTCGACGGAGGAGTCTCCCTTCTCGAACACCTCCGCGATCCGGCGCTCCAGGAGCGGCCGGTCCGCCTCGGCGAAGAAATCCAGCGGATGCATCCGGGCGAACTCCTCGGCGGAGTATCCCGAGATCGCCTCGAAGCTCCTGTTCCAGCGCAGGAAACGTCCGTTCGAATCGTAGAAGTAGAGGATTCCCGGCATGCTCTCGAGCATCCTGTCCGAGAACAGCTTTTCGTCGCGCAACGCCTGCTCGGCCCGGCCGCGCGCCTCTTCCCGGGCAAGATTGTCGAGGCCGAAGGAGATTTCCTTCGCCACCCCCTCGAGCAGCGCGATCTCCTTGTCCTGGAACACCTCCGGCCTGTCGGCGTAGACCGTGAGCGCGCCCTGCGCTTGCGAGTTCACCTCGATCGGGAAGGCCGCGGAGGCCCGGAGGCCCCGGCGCTCCGCCTCGGGCCGCCAGGGAAGGCCGGCCGCCTCGTTGAGCAGATCATTGCTGATGTAGGGCCTGCCCAGGCGAACCGCCCGTCCGCTCGGGCCCAGCCCCTCCGGCCTTTCATCGACATAGATCCTGGTGCTCTCGAGATACTTGCCCTCGTCGCCGCATTCCGCCACGGGCACCAGGCGCCGGGTCGCCGGATCGGTCCAGCCGACCCAGGCCATGCGAAATCCGCCATCCTCCACCAGGGCCCGGCAGGTCCGCTGGAACAGCTCCTCCCGGCTCGTGGCCCACACGATCGCCTGGTTGACCTGGCTGAGCGCGGCGTAGAGGCGGCGGAGCCGCTCGTACTCCTGCTCGCGCGCCTTGAACGCGGTGATGTCCCGGACGATCTCCCAGGCGCCGACGACACGGCCCGCCGGATCCCGGATCGGCATGGCCGAGATCGACACGTCGATCCGGCGTCCGGCCTTGGTCCTGCACCGCGCCTCGAGATTGTCGACCCGATCGCCGCGCTTGAACGCCTCCAAGGCAGCGAGCCCCCCGCCGCGCTCGTCCTCCGGGATCAGCCTGGTGAAAGGCGCGCCGAGGATTTCGCCGGCGGAATAGCCGAAGATCGCCTCGGCGCCGGGATTCCAGCTGGTGACGACGCCGTCCATATCCTTGCCGATGATGGCATCGCGGGACGAATCGAGTATGGCAGCGAGAAGCGCTCGATGGTGTTCTGGCGATCGCGTGTCGATCATGCCCCCGGACATATCGGCAATCCCCGTCTGGCCCCCGGATCCTCGCCGCGCCTGCACTCCTATGCGTTGGTCCGGGGCACCGTCGCGGTGCCGCAATCTCGCAGCGAGAATGGCACCCCGGCCAAGTTATTCCAGTCTACGCGATGCTTTCGACGCCACGGCGAAGATGCCACGCCAGAGCATCCTCTCCCCAAGCCCGCCGACCGGCATCCGCTGGATCACCCGCTTCCTGGCCGAACACTGCGGTCAGCGGCCGGCATTTGCAAGAGGGGCTCTTTAGGGGTGTAGCGAGCGCGCGATCCGTCCGGTTCTAGACTCGCTCCAAAGAGGGAGCGGGCGCGCATCGGACGGCCGTTCACGAGGGCGATCGAGGGAGGCGGTCTGGGGGATCTTGGAACGCCAGGAGAATGACGAGTCTAGCGAGGTGTTGGCTCTTCGCGGGAAATGGAACCAGCGATCGAGAAAGTCCGTCGAGGTCCTGGGATCGTCGTTGACGTAGATGAGGCCGTGCTGGCGAATGAGATCGGCCGTCGTCGTTCTTGGCGGAGCCTCCGTCTGGAGGATCATATCGGCTCGAAAATCGTCAAACAGGAACGGCTTGCCGGCCATCCGGCAAACCAGCTTGTTGCCGCAGGCGATCCTCCCGGGAAGCGTGGCAATTCGCGCCGCCGCGGCCCGCGTCACGTCGGCGTTGGCAGGGAATTCGGCCCGATAGGCGGCGTCGGTCAGCAGGAGCAACGGCTCCGCATGGGAGGTCGCGGCAAGCCGCAAGACCAGCACGAACACGACCAAGGCTCGCATCCGTTCCTCGCCGAGGCGCCGGACGAACCGGAGCGTGCCGCCGCGCTCGAACGCGATGCCAAGGCCGATCGCGGACGCGATGACGAGGTCGAGCTGCGCGCTGTCGAGCACGTCGCCGCCGGTCCATTGCACCAGATAGGCCAGGAGGCCGATGCCGACATAGAGCATCAGGAAGCGCGCCAGGGGCTCGCGCCGGGCGGGAACGGCCCAGACCGCCCACATGATCAGGGCGGGCAGGATCCACTGCAGTCGGCCGGCGCCGGCCCAGGCGCGGGCGAGGCTGTAGGGACGCGGCGTCAGCATGTTGCTCACGAAGTCATGGCCGAAAAAGGCGACGCAAAGCAGAAGCCCGGCGAGCGCAGCGCCGATGCCGACGGCGGCGGGGCGCAAGGCCTTGCGGCCGTCGCGCAACAACAGCCAGATCAGCACCGTCGCCGGAATGACCACCGTGTTGTGCTTGTAAAATCCCGCCAGGACCATGAGCAGGATCGCCGGCTCCGCCGATTTGCCGGCGCGGTCGCGGGCGAGAAACCAGGAGAGTGCGGCCACCATCCCCGCTTCGGCCACCATCTGCGGGTCGTTGACGCCGACATAGCGGTAGAAGGAGTCGGCCATGACGGCGATGAACCAGACGCCCGCGATGGCGGCCGGGCCGCGGGACGCGCCCAGCTGCCGGACGACGCGGTAGATCAGAGCGCCAGTTCCCAGCGTCGCCAGAAGCGACAGGATGCGGCCGAGGTACAAGGCATCGCCGAACAGCTTCTCGCCATAGCCCAGCAGGTAGAAGGAGAGCGGCGGGTAGTTGTCGACGATCAGCTGTCCCGGCCGCGGATACAGGAAATCCGCGCCGCCGGCGGCATCGGCAAAATACGCGCACCAGCCTTCGATCGGCTCGATTTCCATCGGGAACGGCATGCGCCAGACCGGCCAGACGAGGAAATAGAGAGCGACGATCGCCAGCACGGCGATCTGGGCCGGTCTATTGAAGAACCGCACCAATGGCTCGCTCCCTTGTATCGCCGATTCATGGGTCTGAATCGGCGCCGAACGATCGACGCTGACGCGGAATCACAGCCAGGGCCGCCATCCCGCACGCCCTCGACCGCGTGGGAGCCGCTATTCATGTCTCTCATAAGCGCCCTTCCTGACCGTGCCCTGACGGGTATCTGACTGAATCGGGGCCGAGGGCGCGCCACCCGGCTGACTCATTCGCGTGCCCAAAGCCGGAAGTGCCTTGCGGGCGCAGCCCGCGCGGCGGCTTGTCACTACGGCGGCTCGTGCGATAGTGGGCCCATGTCGAAGTCGCCGAGGCTGCCGTTCACCCATTACCGCACCGTCCGCCAGAAGGATGGCCGCTACGCCGTGGAAATCACGAAAGCGGGCGAGGCTGTGCCGACCACAGTCGCTGGATTCGCGACCGAAGCGGAGGCTGACGGCTGGGCAACGGACGCGCAGCTTACCGAGGCCGAACACGCGCCGCTTCGCCCGCTGAAGGACCCCAAGGATCCCGGGGTGCGCTAGGCTGGGTGCCGAAGGCCGTCCAAGACCTTGTCCCCGATCCGGTAATGCCTCGCCAGTGCCGCCAGCGCCAGCCTGAGGCCGCCATGCCCCGGGCTTCGCCGTTGCCGCCCCGCTTGCCTTGTCCCCTCGCCCACTCGCCGGCCGTGCCGTCGCAGCAGGCGACGCACTGAAAGAAATTCACTCCGACCCTAGATAATCCACCCTAGATATTCCCTAATTGAGCGTCCCGCTTTCCGCGTTAAAACTCCGGCTCGAAGTCTCGAAGTGTTTGAGCAACACCGGTCCTGAGTTCGCTCAGCGTATGTATGGCGGGGTAAGCGGTCATTCCCTCAGTAAACGATACGTCGCCGGCGATGTGAATCTTCACATCCACATCCTCGCCAGTGAGGGGGTGTTTTGCGTCGCGATCAAAAGCGCCGCTAATGCGACTGAGATCGGTAGAGAGTCCGGAATGGACATGACACTTCATGATTCCTGTGCCGGAGATGATCTGCTTGTGTTTGTCCATGTTGGAGAGATCGCGGAGAAGACGCGTCCAATCGCATCCGCTGTACGGCTGCAGCCGCTCGATGCATGCTATATGGCCAGCATTGACGCCCTTGAGCATCCTTTCTTTCCATCCCACGAAGTCCTGTGCGGTGTCCATGATCGGAAACTGAGTGCGTTCTTGCTCGCTACCGGAATCGAGTTTGGCAAGCTCAAAGACGAGATAGTCCAGGGCGCATCGGAGGTTGTAAACAGTTTCCCCGACCAGCGTTCCGAATCTGACGCCAGCAAACGTTTCGGGCGGCATGCCGATATTTATCGCAGCATGCGGGGGATTCGGATCGAGGTCGAACGGAACGGCTTGCGCCTGCTTCTCATGCATGGACATGACTTCCCGTTCAAACTCAGCAATGTGTTCTTCTGCCCGCCGGACCCGCTCCCAGCAGTAATCCAGCGGGTGCTTGAAGTAATGAACCATGCTTAGCGTCCGTATCAAATGGCTGGTGTCAGATGGTGGAAAACGAGAAGTCTACTCCGACCACGATTCTGGAAGAATTCAACTGAGACACTACCCAATCCTGTAATGCCTCGCCAGCGCCGCCAGCGCCAGCCTGAGCGCCGCCATGCCCCAAGCCTCGCCGTTCCCGCCCCGCTTGCCTTGTCCCCTCGCCCACTCGCCGGCCGTGCCGTCGCAGCAGGCGACGTGGACCAGCACGGGGACGAAGGCCGGGCCGACCGCGGCCAGCGCCTGGTCCTTGCGGCGCCTGGCGGCGAGCTGGCGGTCGGTGAAGTTCTCCGGGCCGTGGCCGCGCGGGCCCATGTGGGCGATGAGGCGCGGCTCGAGACCGGCGATGGTCCAATCGGTGCGCAGGCGATGGCCCGCCTCGTGCAGCGCGCGGGCGATCTCGCCGTTCTCCGAGAGCTGGCCGCGGACGAGGTAGCGGTCGAGCGGCCGCTGGTCGACGACCCTGCCGTGGGGCCTGCCGCTGCCCTCGATCACCACCAGGTGGTGGCGCTTCAGCTGTGGCGTGCCGAGGTCGGACTGCGGGTTTGCCCGACGCTCGGCCGTCACGCGCCTGGCGCGTTTGCGCTTGGCCATCAGCCCTCCCCTGCTTCCGCGCTCGACAGTTCTTCCCCGGGCGTGCGGCCGGCGTCGAACGGCCCGGCGCGGGTGTAGACCGGCGGCAGCGCGACGCGCCGGCGCAAGGCGTCGGTAGTGGCGCGCAGGCTGGCGAGACTCGCCGTGGCGCGCTCGCGGATCTCCGCGCGTTGCGCTTCGCTCGGGCCGGCGTGCTTCACCGGCGGCGAAGGCAACGGCGCGTCGGCGATCGCGCGCAGCCGGTCGCGGAGCTGGCGCGCCGGCCGGGCGACCTCGTCGAGGAAAGCCGAGAGCTCGGCGAAGCTCGGCAGCCATTTGAAGCGGCGTCCGGCCTCGGCCAGCGTCGCCTTGGTGAAGCAGGCGGGCGGATAATCCATCAGGCTCGCGTAGGCGCCGATCTTGGCCCGCGCTTCCGTGACACTGGTCGCCCCGGCGCAGAGCAGGCCCAGGCTCGCGAGCCATTTGCGCATGGTCTCGGCGCTGGCCGGCGCAAGGGCGCGCTCCGCCGCGTCGAAGGCGCACTGCGCCTCGGCCTTGAGCGCGGCGCTCGCCTCGCGCGGCGACCGCCAGGTTTCGCCGACGGTGACGGCGCCATGACCGTCGCCGCGGTCGACGATGCGCGGCACGCCCTCACAGCTCGCCCGTAACGACGAGCTCAGCGAAACCGTTGCGATAGCCAGCGGCTTTGTCACCCTTGCCTCCCAGTTGTGCGGTGATCCAGGCGCGCGGATCGGCGATCGCCTGGCGCTCTGCCGCGGCCAGCAGATCGAACAGCCGCTTGTGGTCGTCGCCCGCGGCCTTCAGCCACCGGCCCATGAGCGGGCGCAGCGCCGCCGGCGTGGTTTCGCAAACCCTTGCGAGCCAGGCCAATCCCTCGCGGAACAGCGGTCTCGACCAGTCGCCTTCGGCGTTCACCAGCGATAGCCGCAGATCGGTGGGCCCGGCGGGCTGCTCTGCCGAAGCGACAGCTTCGGAACCTGAATCTCCTGTCACTGTCCTCTCTTGTCCCTCTACGGGTGGACGCGACGTGGACGTCCCCGTCTCCGCCTCGCGGATGTCCGCATCGATGTCCGCGTCCCGTCCCTGCTTCTTGCCGCGGTACTTCCGCTTCCAGTCCCGTTCGGCGAGGCGCCGGGTCCAGGCCTCGATCACCAGCGGCGCCAGCACCGTGTGATAGAGCCGGCCGTCGGCGCATTTGACGAAGCCGCGCAGCGCATTGGCGCGAAGCCTTCGCCAGCGCCTGAGATCCCGCCCGAGATCGGCGAGCCGCGCCAAGGCCGCGTCGTCGTCCGGCAGGCTTCCGGCCGGGACCTGGTTCCAGGCCGCCCACCAGAGGGTGACGCCCGCCCGCCACTCGGCGTCATTGCTGAGCGCGTTGAAGCCGCTGCCGAACAGGCGATGGCCATAGAGCGGCATGAAGCCGTAGCCCTGGAGATCGGCCTCCGGCGGCGTCAGCGGCTCGGGCAGGTCGGTCATTGCTGTCCCCTTTCACCGATTTCCATGGCGCTCCAGGCCGACGAGACGCCGAGCCCCGCGGCCGGATCGGGCCGCGGCAAGGCGAGCCGGCGCGCCGGCTTCAAGCTCAGGCTTTCGAAGCGCCGTCCGGCCATGAGGCGTGCGAACTTCTCATCCGCGCTCGGCATCGCGATGCGAGCGTCGGGCAGCGGCGCCAGCACCGGCTTGTGCCGGCCGCCGCGCGGCCGGGGCGCCAAGCCCCAGCGCCGCCGCGCTTGCCAGATGGCGCTTTCCGAAACGCCCACGGCGCGCGCGATCTCCGGATCGGTGCAGCCCCTGGCCGCCAGCTCGCGAATGCGGGATTCGAAACGATCGGTGATCGAGGCCCCCATCAGCGGCGCTCCCGGAACTGCCGCTCGATCAGGCCGTCGGCCCAGAGGTCCATGGCCGCGACCTCTTCGGGCAGGCCGACGCCGGCACTGCCGTTGCGCGCCCGCCAATAGCGGTGGAGGGCGGCGACCATCCGCTCCTTGCGCTCCTCGCTGGGCGCCTGGACGAAAGCCGCCTTGAGCCGCGCCAGCCGGTCGCCTGGGTCTTCCTGCCAGGGAAATGCGTTCATGGGGCCGATGCCGCTGGTTTGGGTGTGCGGCATCATTGCTGTAATCACAACTTCCTGTCAACAGGAAGTTGCTATCTACGCAACAGCCTTGCGTTGCGAATCCCGCAATACTGCCCCCATGGCAGAGGACAAGATCGCCTGGATCCGCGAGCGCCTCGCCCGCAGCGGCAAGGCCCAGAGAGTCATCGGCGAGATCATCGGACGCGATCCCACGGTGGTCAGCCGGATCATGTCGGGCACGCGCCGGCTCACCATCGAGGAATGGGACAAGATCCACGCCTACTTCGAGGGCGAAGGGCCGCCGGATGCCGAGCCGGAGCGCACCGCCGACGCCGATCTGCGCATGCCCATCTTCGGCAGCGCGCGGGGAGGGCTCGACGGCGACTTCATCGATACCCAGAACCCCATCGGCTGGCGCCCGGCGCCCCATTGGATGGAGGGCGTGCAGAACCCGGCGGCGATCCGGATCTCCGGCGAATCCATGGAGCCGCGCTATTTCAACGGCGAGCTGCTCTGGGCCGATCCCTCGAAGCCCGTGCGCCGGAAGGATTTCGTGCTGCTGGAATTCAAGGACGGGCGCGGCCTCATCAAGCGCTACCTGGGCCCCAAGGGCGAGGCCATCGAGGTCGAGCAGCTGAACCCCGCCAGGCGCCTCTCCATCCCCAAGGACGAACTCCGCCGCGTCGTGCGCATCGCCGGTACGCTAGAGGAGTAGCGAGTCCGCTCAGCGCCGCTGGCGGGCCCGTGCCGCATTATCCTTCGCGTCATGGCCGGGCGAAACACCTTCTCCCCCCGCCCCCTCGACGGGGGCGGGTTGGGGTGGGGGTGGGGCAAAGGCCCGATCGTGCCGCTCTTGACACCCCCTCCCTAACCCTCCCCCGCAAGGGGGGGAGGGAATTGTCCGATGCCCGGGTCTCGGCCCACCACCGGCGCGGCCATGAGGAATTGGGCTGGACGGTGTCCTGGATTGCCATTTCGCCATTGACAATATGTTGCTATTATCGCAATATCCCTCCCATGCTTCACACCTGGGGTCCCGCCACGGCCGCCGCCTTCGCCCGCTATGACGGCGAGCCCGATCCGGAAATCCTCGCCGCCGCCCAAGCCCGGGACGCCGCGGCCATGGCCGACCCGGTCGCCCGCGCGCGCCACGAGATCGATTTCTGGACCGGCAGGCTCGAGATCGAATTGCGCGAGGTCGAGGCCATCGACGACTACCGCCGCGCCGGCGATGATCCGGGCCAACCCCTCGCCGCCGACGAGCGCAACCGGTTCCGCAAGGCCCTCCGTCTCGTCGAGACCGGCACGCCGATCCCCGAACCCTACCTCAACCGGCGGCGCGCCGATTGCCTGGACATGGCCGGCCATGCCGCGGCCGGCCTGCATCGGGCGTCGGCGGCGCTGATCGCGGCGCTGGGAAAGGGGCCGCGGCCGCCGGCCCTGATCCTCGCCCATCCGGCCGCGCGAATCGCGCTGCCCGCGGACTGCGAGGCGGACGAAGCGGCTTGATGGCCAGGGCGCATCCCAATTCGCCGGGCGTCGGCCGCACGCCGGAATACAGCGCCTGGTGCTCGATGAAGAGCCGCTGCGGCAATCCCCATGATCCCTCCTATGCCCGCTACGGCGGCCGCGGCATCCGCGTGTGCGAGCGCTGGCGCGCGAGCTTCGCCGATTTCCTCGCCGACATGGGCCCTCGCCCCTCGCCCCACCACAGCCTGGAGCGGCGCGACAACAACGGGCCCTACTGCCCGGAGAACTGCCTCTGGGCCACCGCCGTCGAGCAGACGAGGAACCGCCGGAACACCCGCTTCCTCACCGTGACTCTGCCCGTCGCCGCCTGGGCCGAGCGCGCGGGCCTTCGCTACCGAACCTTCTGGCAGCGGCTCGATCGGGGCATGACGCCGGAAGCGGCCGTCACGAGGCCGCTTCGAAGGCGCGGGGCTTCTCCTCGCGCGCCCTAAAGGCAATTCCGGCGGACGCGGATCAGGCCATTTTGCCTTGCCGCGGCTAGGCCACGGCGACGATCACGTGCGCCTGGATTTTCGCGGCAACCTCGCCGCCGCCATGTCTCGTCGCAATCGCCGCCGCGGCGCAGTCGGTCGCGGCTTCCAGTTTGCCTGCGCCCCTGGCCTCGATTTCGTCGCGAAGAGGCGTTCCCTGACAATAGGCAATGGCCGCAACGCGCGGCGAGGATGCGCGGCTTTGCTCGGCTCTCGTCTCGACCGACACATGGGCGAAACCGGCGTCCTCCAGCTCGCGGCGGATCAATGCCGTATCGTGGTAGCCATGGGGCGTGCGCGCCAGGAAGCGCGGCGGATCCTCGGGAAAAATCTTCGCCAGGGCATTCGTCACATCGTCGGCAAAGACGTTCTCCTCCATGCGATCCCATACGTTGAACAGATAATGTCCGCCGGGCTTCAGGACTCGCTTTGCTTCGCGGTACGCCGAGATGCGGTCGGGAAAGAACATGGCGCCGAACTGACAACAAACGAGATCGAAAGCCGCATCTTCGAACGGCAACGCCAGAGCATCCGCCTGGCGCCACGTGATGCGGCTGTCGGGTGGCTGTCGCGAGGCGGCGTAGTCGAGCATCGGCTGATTGAGGTCGGTCACGACATAGCTGGCGCCGGGGGATAGTATCGGCGCCAACGTGCGGGTGACCACCCCGGTGCCCGCGGCGATTTCCAGAACGGCGCCTGGCGAGAAGGACGCCGCCCGCCGCGCAAGATCCGCGGCAAACGGCTCGAAAATCATCGGCACCATGTAGCGGTTGTAGTTTTCCGGAATCGAGCCGGCGAACACCCTGTCCGTTTGCAACATCGCGATCACCCGCCGTTCGTTCGACAGCAGGCTAGCATACGATTGTCCGGCCTGGACGCTTCCGATCGCCGCCCGCATCCACGGCTAGCCGCGAAGCGCCGGGCCCGGCCCGCGTTCACGCGCCTGTGAACGCGCAGCAGATGAATTCTGCAACGACTCGCCCACCCCCCGATTGTGGCGCCTGTGACCATCTCGGGGCTTCTTGGTGGCATGACTTGCGTCCCGCCGATGCGGACCAAGATGCAGCGCGAGGGCCATCTTGGGCCCATCGAGAGGCGAGACATGGCACCCTTGCTCAGGTTGCTGCCCGCGATCTTGATGGCAGGATTGCTGGCAGGTTGCGACACGGAAAGCGTGAGCTATTCCCCCAGCCTAGGCTTCGACAACAACGCCGGGTCGAACGCCAGTGCGGAGCCGTCGTCGGCGGAGATGATGCCGTACCCGCCGCCGGGCGCCGATTTCTACACCGACAATTGGTCCGACGCCGGCAACGGACGGGAGCACGGCGAGTTCAGCAACTGGTGACGATCGGTCGCCGGTAGCGACCGGCCGGCGTTACCTCCCACGCCAGGGCCCGCCGACTCCTGCGCGTCCTGGATGCCCGCAAAAGAAAGCTCCCGCCCGAGCCGGACCGGGAATAGTCTTTGCTTGCCTATCGGCTCGGAGGCCCGTCGATTCTCGGATGATCGGCCTTCGATCCATGCGGGCTCAGGCGGAGGGTTCATGCGAAGGATCGAGATCGGTCAGCGCTTCAAGCAGGCGACTCCGCCCGGAACGGTCTGGCAGGTGCTCAATATCGTGGACAACCCGACCGACATCCGTCATCTGCGCATCTTCAGCCTCGACGACCCGACGAACGTGAAGCTGATCTCCGAGCATACCTTGACCAACGAGCGGCTCTATCGGCTGGTCAAGGAGGCTTAGCCCAATTTCGCGCCCGATCGAGCCGCTTCGGCCTCTTTTCGTCGTTCCCGCGAGGCTCGCCCTCGCGAATGCGAGGGGCGCGAACCCAGAGGAGCGATGAAGCCCTCGGCCGCTGGCCCCCCGCTTGCGCGGGGTGACATGTGGAATGGTTCGACCGCCGCTCATCCTTCGACAAGCTCAGGATGAGGTGGTTTGGTTTGATCCTCATGGTGAGCCTGTCGAACCATTGGGATCAAACCGGCCCACGGCGCCATGTATCACGGCGCTATGGGCTGGTCGTGGCGGGCATGTTGATCGGCTGCCAGACCCAGACCCATTCATTCGGCTGCACCGTGCCGTTCTGTTCGGTGCCCTTGGTCCTGACCAGCTGCCAGGTCTGGCCCGTGCACTGGTTGACCAAAACGTAGGACGGACCGCTGGGAGAGTTCGAGCTGGCGACCTGCCAGCATGCCTGCTGGGCCATGGCGTCGCCGCTGGAAAGCAGGGCGGCCAGACCCAAGAGAATGGCCGCTTCGCCGCGCCCCATCCTATGCCTCATCGCTGGCTCCCCCGACCTCAAGAACGACCCGGTTCCCGCAATAGCCATATACGGCCCCGTGGCGGATGGAAAGCCGGTCCCCATCGACCGGCGGGGACGCGCATCCGAAGTTTGAGACGCGACTTCGCTTTGGCCCCGGCAGTCGCGCGATAGAGTGGTCGCCCCATCCGGGAGCCACGCCATGGCAGACGCCGATTGGAATGCGTGCCTCGCCTTCGTGCTGGCGGCCGAGGGCGGCTATGTCGATGATCCGATGGATCCGGGCGGCGCCACCAACTTCGGCATCACGCTGGACGTGCTGCGCCAGTGGCGGCACGGCCCCGTGACCAAGGACGACGTGCGGACCCTCGGCCGGGACGAGGCCGGCGCGATCTATCGCACCAGCTATTGGAACGCCTCGCGCTGTCCCGATCTGCCCGCAGGCGTGGACCTGATGGTCTTCGATGCTTCGGTGAACATAGGCAACGGAAGATCGGCCAGGTTCCTGCAAGAGGCGCTCGGCGTAGCGGTAGACGGTTCCATCGGCCCGCTGACCCTCGCCGCCGCTGACGGCAAGCCTGCCGCCGGCATCATCGACGATCTTGCCCGGCTCCGGCTGGCCTTCTATCGGAGCCTCCCGACCTACCGGCGCTTCGGCGCCGGCTGGACGGCCCGCGTAGCGCAGGCACAAGCACATGCGCTGCGGATGGCGGGGGTGGCGAGCTAGGTCGCGGACACACACGCCCGCCCTATGGCAGCCTGTCGGAGTCCGCTTTGCGATCCTGAACGGTCTTTTTTTGCCGCGGTCGCCACTTCCCAGATGTGCCAGGAGCGGACTTAGCCAAAACATGACCTCGGATCGCGTGTGCTCGTCACTCCGGTAGCCCAGCCGTGCGCAGTGTCTCTCGGAGATGCTCGTTATAGCTCGGATCCCTGTAGGGGACGTTCTCGGCCGTGATCCAGCTTTTGATTGTCGCCTGAGGATCGTACGTTAACGCCCGTTGCAACAGCTGCGGCGCCATCCATCTGATGGATTTGCGCGTGGCTCGCTATCTTTTGATAGTTACTAGATTTCCCGCGGCGGGCGCTTCCATCCCCCATTATGCAACGAGAAAGGTGCCTTTTGGCGGGGTTGCGTCATTTCCTTGAAGCGGGCCAATCGCGCGGAAAGCCTCCTCATTTGCGCAGGCCTTGCCTACGGAGAGGCCGTCTTTGCTTTTGGCCAGCCTACCTGTTCGTCCACGTCGTGAACGGGGTCGAGCAACAGCTGCTTCTTCATGTCCCCGAAGGCCTCGAGAACGGGAAGAGCGGTAGCATCATAGACCGCACTCGCGAACCGCGCCGGTTCCACCGGAGCCTGGACCCCAGCCGCTTTGCGCATCAATCCCGAATCCATCAGCTCGACAACGAAGCGCTCGACCGCATTGCCGAGTTCCTTGTTGTTGCCCGCCAGGCGAACCAGCGATTCTGCCGAGTGCCCTGCGGCGAGGTCGTGCCAGATCACCGCGGCTGTACCCGCCATGCTGAAATACATGCCCGTATCCAAATGCATGGCGACGATTTCGCCGTCGAAATCCTCTGCCGCACATTCCGGCGAAGCCACCTCGAGTACTGTTTCCGTCACGCTTGGCGCTCCTTTCTGCTGCGCATCAGGCGGCGCCGCTCGATAGCCGCCTTCAGTACCGGCAGATATGTCTTTTCCCGCAGAGAACGGGTGCTGTGATTGCCATCGTGAACCCTGCGCATCGAGACGACGTGCTCCAGCATGACAATATCAAGCCCTGCATCGTAGGCGCGGCCGTACCAATCCATGAACTCGCCGACGGCAAAACCCTCATTGAGCGGGCCGATGGAAACAAACGTATCCATCCTGGTTAGCAACGTGCCCGCGGAAAATGCCTCCATGGGCTCGGACGGACAATGCAAAGAACGCGCAACATCCCCCTTCAGTTCAGGCGATATGAAATGCTGCATATGACCGAAGACCAGCCGCCGGGCCGCGCCATCCAGCGCCGAATGTTGCCGCTCAAGCTTTTCCGGATTCCAGACATCGTCGGCGCTGACAAAGGCAATGAAAGCACCCCGCGCGATACGAACCCCATGATTGATTGCTGCGGCAACCCCTGCATTCTGCTGGCGAACGTAGATGACACCGTCACTGCGTCGGGCAATCTCTTCCGTCGCATCCGTCGAGCCGTCGTCGACCACGATGGTCTCCATCGCCGCCAGCGATTGACGCGTGATGCTGGCTATCGCTTCGGCAAGGTATTTCTCGCCGTTGAAGACGGGAATAACAACGCTGGTTGCTGAGGATGCTATCGACCGCATGGAAGAAAAGGGCAAGGTCACTCAGCGTTATTGCGTGAACGCGGGTATTGTCACCGAAAGACCGGGCAATTCAACGAATATATGCCGCCTGGATCGGTTCTATGGGGAATTTACACAGCGATACCTGTTCATGCTTCGTCAACTCATTCAAAGCGCGCATAGGCGGGCGGGCAGCGCTCCAGCAGCGCCGCACCGACGCGAGTAGCACGCAGCGCGCTCAAGAGAGTCCGCGGGGAAAATTCGGTGGGCACGGTGCGCATATAGGGCCTTACAATCATCGCCTTCATCTGCTCGTGATCGGCGGCAACAGCATCGGGGATCAGGGCGCGCAAAGGGTAAGCCTCGAGATCGGCCGGCAGGTTCTGCACTTTCGCTCGATGCATGTTGGTGAAACTGCCCTGGCAGCGGATATGGAGGTTGAAGAGCAGTTGCATTACCCAGGATAGCTGGGACTTGCTGACCGGATCGGTCCGGCAGAACGGGTGCAGGTCCTTGATGAAGTACGTGCCGTCGGCAGCGCGGATATACCAGCAATGGCCGATCAGCCCATGCTGCACGGCCAGATCGAGGAGAAGACCGCCCAGGCGAACATTCGCCGCCAGAAACTCGTCAAGGGAAACATGGGGCGGAACGAAGCTGCCCCGCCAGGTGCTGTCCCACTCGAAGATCGAGAACCAGGAGTCATGGGTGGCCGTCGAGACCCGGCCATAGCCAAGACAAGGCACGACCGCATGGCCGAGATCGGCTAGGATTCCGCTGACGGCATATTCGGTGGCTGCCTGTTGGAACGACGCGCCGCCCAGATAGGCATTGTCATGACCGGAGGCGACATCCGCCATCATGCGACCATCGAAATCGAACTGGGGTGCAACCGGTCCGGTGCGAAGATGCTGTCCGAAGTGAATCTGGCCGCCGAGGAAGCCGGCGCCCTTAATCTTGATCTCGAAACCGCGCTTTTCGGGATGCGGCAGACGGATGGAGCGGCTGCCATCCGGCTTCCCCACGCGCCGCGTCGTTTCGAACCAGCGGCGCACGCGGTCAGCGACCGGACCCGACGCGTGGCGAATCTCGATCTGCTGAATGTCCATCTCTTCGTTCATGCCGCCATGGCATAGCATCGCGCCCTGCATTACAAGGGGCGAGCATGAATGAAATGGGCCTTGAGCGGCAGCGCAGCCTCGATCGTCACAGCTTGGGCGGATGGATGCACAAGGCGATTGACTGGGCCGAGGCGCTGCCAGTTGACAGGCTTGTTCGTCGTACTGTCGCTCCGGCAGGCCTGACGCTGGATATCCTGATCGACGATCCGGCGCTGGCGGAAATCTATTTCGCTCGGCTAGCCGCCGGGCGGGGGCCGGCGGGCTCGAGGCTGGATCGACTGTATGTTCTGAGCAGTGACGCCTCGGCACTTGCGTCACCTCTCTGGGCGGACGCCGACTGTTCGGCGAAGGCATTTCAATCGGCTGTGCTGCAAACCGGCCAGCGCGCCGCCTATCCGCTGATTCCTCGATTCTGGCAGTTCTTCGACGCGGGCCGACGTGTCGGCGTTCAGCTAGCGCCGGACCGCCAGCACCTGCCGAGGTGGGACGCGGCGGCGCCGCTGCGCCGCCATCTCCATTGGCTGCTGGAAGAACGCGGATCGCGCCTCGTTCACGCCGCAACACTCGGGCTCGGAGGCCGCGGGCTTCTCGTGCTTGGCAAGGGCGGCGCTGGCAAGTCGGGAGCAACACTGGCGGGGCTTGCCGTAGGCCTTTCTACCGCCGGCGACGACTATATCGCGCTTGAAGGCGGCACCCCGCCCGTGGCCCGTTCTCTTTATCGAATTGTGAAGCAGGACCGGGAAGGTCTTGGCCGGATACCCGGTCTTTCCGGCAGGCTGGCCCGCCTCCGACCCAACTGGCAAGGCAAGATCGAATTTGATCCCGAGGAGATTTTTCCGGGCGCCGCGGTCGACGACCTCGCGCTCATGGCCGTCATTTTGCCACGCATCGCACGCGGCTCGCGACCGTCGATCGTACCGATCCCACCGTCGATGGCGATGCTTTCGCTGATGAGCACCAACCTTCTTCAACATCTCGGCGAACCGGAACGCGGCGTGGCGTTCTTCGCCGGCATATTGCGTCGGCTCCCCTGTTACCGGATCGACCTTGCGGACGACGCGATGGCGAATGGCGCGATGCTTCGGCATTTAATCGAGACGGTGCCGGAATGACACTGGTCGCCCTGCTCCAGGCGCGCGACGAGGAGCGCGATCTGCCCGGTTGGCTCGCCAACGTCGCGCCCTGCGTCGATGCTATCGTTGCGCTCGATGACGGTTCGACGGACAAGACTGCAGCTCTCCTCGAAAGCCATCCGAAGGTGGCACGCTTGCTGCGCAACCCGCCCGGCAAACCCTGGGACGAGCGTGGAAATCAGGTAGCCCTGGTAAAGGCTGCGCGGGAGTTCGGGGATTGGGCGCTTGCCATCGATGCCGATGAACGGCTGGAAATGCGTTTCGCCGGTGCCGCTGGCGATCTAATCAGGCGGGCTCAGGCTGACGGGATCGAGTGCCTGTGCTTTTCCCTGCGCGAACTGTGGGGCGACCGCCACCACTATCGCGTTGACGGCGATTGGGGCCGTAAGACTCGCCATCGTCTGTTCCGCAACGACCCTGCCCATCGCCGTTTCGACCCGCGCCCCCTGCACCGCTTCTGGATGCCGATGGACGTCGCCCTCAACATCGAAACCCACGGTCGTCACAGCGGCTTCAATCTCTATCACCTATCCATGATCGAACAGGCCCAGCGCGAGGCGCGGGTGCGGCGCTACGAAGCACTCGATCCGCAGCATCGATACCAGTCGATCGGCTACGCCTATCTCGCAGATGACCGCAGCCTCGCGCTCGAGACGATTCCGCCAGATCGGGATTTCATGCCACGGGCGCCTGCTTCTTAGCCGACATCCACTGGATGACCGGTTTCTCTGGGCTCTTGTTGCTGCAGGGCGCAGCCGTCGGCAAGCCCGAGCCGTCGTCACTAGGGCTGCCAGCGGACCACGTGGGCGACGGCAGCACGTTCCAGGCCAGGAACGTCGATTTTGTTTTCATCCGGACGCGCCTCTCTCTTAGCTTTCGTTCCATCCCGTGGATAGACGGGCCGTTCATGCTGGCGCTGGAACAGGCGGCGGCGCCAGTGCCGCGATCAGGCGCAGGATGTCGGCTAAGAGGCCCCTCGGCACGGCGACTTCTGCCATCTGGAGATGAGGCCATGCTACTGCGCCTAGCTTATCAGCTGGGACAGGCGCGTCCTTGGGCTCGGCGACTGCCACCCATAAAACAGCTCATGGGTCAAAGCTGTGCTAGGGATAGCCCTCGCCACTCGTTGTCCTATTTGGGTTCGGACTGCACCAGGAGCCAACATCCAAATCGCTCTGCCGTCCGCTATGGGTCAAACTCGGAACTGGACGGTCGGCGGATCGAAGTCCGGTTTCACCCCGGTAGCGGGTCTATTCCAGCCGAGCGCGCAGGTCTGAGAAGTGCCGGGCGCAACCGCCGCGCTGTCCCGCGCTCCCCTGCGGCGCCTGAACGACTAGCGATCCGAAGCTCATCGCCACCGGCGCATCAGCCATAGCCATTGCTCGGGGTGCTCGCGAATCCAGGCTTCGATGGTCGAAGTGACCATCTGCATGGTCGCGGCAACGTCGATCTTGCCGGCCTCGTCGCGCGGGGGCTTGAGCGGGTCCATGATCTCGAAGCGGAAGCGGCTGCCCCGAAGGCGGACGATCCGCACGCCATGGATCGGGCATTCGAAGTGCCTGGCGAATTGGGCCAGCGCCGGGTTGACCTTGCAGGTCCGTCCGAAGAACTGGACATCGATGCCGCGCGCGGAATGCTCGTCCACCAGGAGGCCGATGGCGGCGCGCCGGCCAAGCGCCGCCTTGACCTTGCGCATCGCGCTGGAATCGGCGGGGATGAGCGTCGCCAGCGACCGTGCGCGAATTCTTTCGAGCTCGCGGGCGAGCCCGCCGATCTTCGGTGCCCGATAGACGATGGCCGATTCACCGCGGTAGGAGCCCGCCGCCCAGGTGAGCAGCTCCCAATTGGCGAGATGGCCGCCGAAGGTGAGAAACGGGCCCTTGTCGTCGCGCAGCTTGAGGAAATGGCGCCTGGAGCTTTCGTCGAGAACGACGCGCCCGGGCCGCGCCCGGTCTGGGTCGTAGTCCCAGAGCCGGGCGAGATGCCCGTATTCAGCGGCGACGCGGCCGAGATTGCTCCACATGCCAAGTAGGATCGCCTCGATCTCGCCGGCATCCTTGCCGGGATAGGCCGCGCTCAGGTTGGCGCGCGCGACCCGGTGGCCCTTCAGACGCGGCCCGAGCTGGCGCAGCAGCCAGGCGCCGGCAGCGCCGCTCCAATCGAGGCGGACAAGGCTTGTTGCGCGCAAGGCCTGCACCGTCAACGCCGCGACGAGCGCGTCGATATGGGCACGCCAGCTCCGGCCGGCCAGGAACCTGGCCTCAGGATTGGCCGCCGCGATCCTGGCCTCGAGCTCCTTGACGAAGGGTATGTAGGAAGCGGTGCGATCCTCGATCCGGCGGAAGCCCCGCCAGTCGGCGGCTTGCAGTCTGAGCCGCCGGCCCCGGCCATGAAACAGCACGCAGCGCCAGTAGCCGGCCGATGAGCCGAAGAAGCGGACCTTGTAGATCCGGAGCTGGCTGACGGCGCCGTAGGCCACATGTCCTTCGCGGCGGCCCTGTTTCCAGGCAATGCCGTTGGTCTCCAGCCGGAGCGTCATCGCCGGCGAGAGCCAACCCGGACGATAGGAATATTCGCCCCCGATCATGCGCTTCAGTTTGCGCGATCAGCCCTGTCTTGTCCCCAGCTTCGCAGGCGGCAGCACGACCTTCGTGGCCAGGCCCAACAGCATCAGCAGGCGGATCGTCAGCCACACCAGGTCGAATTCCCACCATTTGTGGCCGTGGCGCGCCGAACTGGGAGCGGCGTGGTGGTTGTTGTGCCAGCCTTCGCCGCCGGTGAGAAAGCCGATGATCGGATGATTCCGGCTGTCGTCCGGCGTCGCATAGTTCCGATAGCCCCAGACATGGGTCACCGAATTGACGGACCAGGTCGTGTGCCAGACGAGGACCGTTCGCAACGCGCCCGCCCAGACGAAGAGGCTCGCCCCGAATTGGAACGCTTCGCGGGCGCCCGCGCCCTGGAGTGCCGCAGCGCCGAACCCACCGGCAAAAAAGGCCAGCCAGGAGAGGAGCCCGAGCTTTGCCCAGTTGTTCCGGCGCTCGAGCCTGGCGTAGAGCGGATCGCGCATGACGTCTCTCGCGTACTGTTCGGTCATCGTGGCCGGCTTCATGTCGAGCGGGCGACGCGCCAGCAGCCAGCCGAAATGCGCCCAGAAAAAGCTTCGCAGCGGAGAATGGGGATCGCGCTCCTCATCGGTGAAGCGATGGTGGCGCCGATGCACGGCGACCCAGAACGCCGGGGAGAACTGCAGGCAACAGGTGCCCAGGAGAGCGAACATGTGCTCCAGCCAGATCGGGCACTTGAAGCCGCGATGGGCAATGAGGCGATGAAAGCCGAGATTGATGCCGAGAATGCCGAACACATACATCCCGACGACCAGCAGGACGACTCCCGTCCAGCTGAAGAACCAGGGAAAAAACGCCAGGCACGCAAGCAGATGGCAGATCGCGAATGCGATCAGGGTGTCCTTCTTGAAATTCATCGCCCGCGGTCCGGGCCGGCGAACGGCCATCCCGTCGGCCGCCATGCCCTCGACCGATAGATCCGGCACGGATCCCGCGCCGCGCGCGATAGCCCCGTCTCCGCCTGGCTTGGTCAAAGGTTCCTCGAACCGGAAGCAGCTTCGACAATCGCTCGGAAAGCCGAATCCGCGGATGCGAGGCGCGGGCGGCAACCGCCATCTCGGGAGGAGAGAAGTGGTTGTCCCGACCCAACTTTTGGGTATCGCCGCTCTGGCGACGAAGGCCAGCGCGGGTGGCTGTTCTTATCTACCGATCGAGCTTCCCAGTCAAAAGCTGATTTGGGCGGCTTCACGGGATCGCCGGGTACCTTCCTGCCCGTCCGGGCAGTAGGCGGAACGCGCGGCCGTTCCCATACTCAGGTCCATGCAAACCTGGAATTCCCTGGAGGTCCCATGACTGCCCACGATGCCCTCGCCCCGCTGCAGGGCGTATCCGACGCGCTGGTCGCGCTTGCCGCCGGTGCGGCTCCTTCCGTCGTCTCGGTCCGTTCCCACCGGTCGCGCTCGAGCGGTTTCCTCTGGCGCCCCGGCCTGATCGTGACGGCGGACGAGGCCCTGGCCGAGGAGGGCGAGGTGACCGTCAGCTTCGCCGGCGCCGAGCCCGTCGCGGCCAGGATCGCCGGCCGCGATCCGACGACCGACATCGCGCTGCTCCGCATCGAGACATCCGGCCCCGCGCCCGCGGTCCTGGCTTCGCCCAAGCTTGCCGTCGGCGCCCTGGCGCTGGCGGTCGGCGCGGATGAAGAAGGCCCGACGGCGGCCCTGGGCATCGTCTCGCGCGCCGCGGGCCCTTGGCGCAGCATGCGCGGCGGCGAGATCGACAGCCGGCTGGAGCTCGCCGTGCCGCTTGGCAGGCGCGCCGAAGGCGGGCTGGTGCTGGACGCCGCCGGCCAGGCCTTCGGCATGGCGGTGTTCGGGCCGCGCCGGCGGGTGCTGGTCATTCCCTCGGCCACCATCGAGCGCGTCGCGGCCAGGCTCGAGACCCATGGACGCATCGCGCGCGGCTATCTCGGGCTCGGCCTTCAGCCGGTGGCGATCGACGGCGGCGAGGATTCCGGCGCGATGGTGATGAGCGTCGATCCGAAGGGTCCCGGCGCTGGGGCCGGGGTCCGCCAGGGCGACGTCATCACCGCCTGGAACGACGAGCCGATCCGCAGTTTCCACGCCCTGCTCCAGGCCCTGGGGCCCGACAGCGTCGGGCGGACGGTTGCGCTTGGCTTGCGCCGGGCGGGCGAAAGCCGGCAGATTTCCCTGACCATTGCCGAGAGGCCCCCCGCTTGAACGAAGAGCCCATCGCTTGAACGAAGAAAACGCCGGGGAACCCATCCGCCTCAGGCTCGAAATCGAGGACCGGGTCCTGGCGGACAGGCTGGCGGCGCTGCTTGCCGGCATTCCCGGGCTCGTGCTTGCCGGCCCGGGGGAAGCCGCGGACGCGGCGGTGAAATCCCCGGCCGCCTCCGGCCCGACCGAGGGCGAGGCCGCTTTGACCGCCCGGGAACTGGAGGTGCTGGCCCTGCTGGCGGAGGGCGCCTCCAACAAGGCCATCGCCCGGCGCCTCGGCATCTCGGTGCACACGGCCAAGTTCCATGTCGGCTCCCTGCTCGACAAGCTGGATGCCGTCGGCCGCGCCGGGGCCGTCGCCGAGGCGGCGAGGCGCGGCGTCATTCAGCTCTGAGGAGTCGTCGGCGCCTGGAATCAGCGCGGCCCCGCGAGCCATGGGACAAAACCGCCCGCCACGCCACCATGATGCGTAGGCTTCGCTTGCGCGATCGGATTTAAAGCCGACTTTGAGAACTCGAACGTTCTCCCCATGCGGCAGATTGCGAAGCGACATCGCGGATTTTCCGAGACTTGAGACGGGGCACTGGCGGAGGCTTCGCTACGCGCAGATGATAGGCCTGCAGCAACCGAGCGCGCCACCTGCCGGGAGGAAGCATCCATGGCCATAGACGGGTTGTATGTCGTCCAGTTTGGCGAGGTTTCGGCGCCCGGGATGCGCAACGGCGGCGTCGTGGTCCTGGACTCCGGTCGGATGCTCGGCGGCGATAGCGGGTACTACTATGTCGGCAAATACGCTGTCGACGGCGCGGCGATCACGGCCGAGCTCACCGTGACCAAGCATGATCCGCTATGGATCAACGCGTTCGGCGATGCCGCTCAAGAGCTCAAAATAATGCTCACCGGGGCCGTGCTCGGGAAAACCATCTCGGGCTATATCGAGCGCGAGGACAAACCGGCGATCAGATTGCCTGTCAAGCTCACCTGGACGGCATCTCTGCCCTGAACGTCCGGCACCCGGTTAGTGCGCTTTCGATTATGCGCCGACGAATGAACCCTCATTTGCAAACGATCCGGTGGCCGGTCGTGACCTGAGCCCGAAGTCTCATCCGACGATGAACGGAACCCGTTCTTCATCGACCGCATCCCGGAGCTGACCGATGCGAGACGGCCTCGCGGCTCAAGGGCGGATCTGGCCGGTGCTTGCCGCGTTGTCGCCGCAGGGCGCGCCGACGGGGTTCGGCGCGCGGCGAGCCTGAAATGCCATAAGGCCTATCAGTTTGCCGGCGGGCGACGAAATCCGCCAGCGTTCGGGAACGCGGTCAGGCCGGGCCGGCCTGGGCATGGCGCGGAAGCGTCGCCAGGAGGGCGCGAAGGATCCGCACGCGCTCGCCGTCCGCGATATCGAAGCGCAGCAAGTCGGCCATGCTGAGGTTATCGAAGCCCGCCATGGGATCCCCATGGCCCGAACGCCGCGCCCGCGCGCAGAGCCAGGCGACATGGGTCGCCAGCTGCTGGTTGTAGCTGTGCGTCTGGGAGACCGATCCGTCATGGCGGCGGTAGCGCAGGAGGCGTTCGGGAAGGTTGGCGAGGCGATGCCCCTCGGCGACGCGCAGCCACAGATCGTAGTCTTCGGCATAGCGCAGTCCTTCTCGGTATCCGCCCAGACCCGCGAGCACCGATCTTCGCGCCATCACGGTCGGATGCGCGAGGGCGCAACTCATGCGATCGAGCGCCCGGTGGATCCGCGCCGGTTCCGTCGGGTAGTCGGTTTCGCCGATCACCTGTCCGGCGCCGTCGATCAAGGTCATGGCGCTGCCGACGACCGCGATGGCCGGGTTTGCCGTCAGGAAATCCACCTGGCGCTGGAACCGGTCGGGCGCCGAGACGTCGTCGGCGTCCATGCGGGCAATGAACGCGCCGCGCGCCGATGCAAGGCCGAGGTTGAGCGCCTCGACCAGCCCCTTCCTCGGGTTGGACAGCAACCGGATCCTGGGATCGCGCTCCACCATCCGCTGCAGGTAGCGGGCCGAGCCGTCCGCCGATTGATCGTCGATTGCCAGCAGCTCGAAATCCGCGAAGCTCTGGCTTCGGATGCTTTCCACGGCATCGGCCAGATAGGGCTCGCCGTTGTAGACCGGCAGGATGACGCTGATGAGCAAGACGCCGGAACCCCGGCCTGGGAACGATGCGGCGCCGGCGCTAGCCATGGTCGCACTCGGTGCGCCGGATATGAAGCGTCTCAGGCGCGCCCGCGGGTCCGAGCCGCGCCGTCATCAGCCGCGCGAGCTGGGAGAACATGTTGTACTTGTGAAGGACCAGCCACTTCGCCTCCTGCAAGGCCTCCTGGCGCTCCTGCCATAGGTCGGAGGCGATGATTTCCCTGATCTTGTCGATGCAGCGGGGATCGCCGGGCTCGATCGCGATGAAAGACTTGGCGGGGAAGTATTTGTGGATGTCGGGACAGCCATAGTAAAGCGGCAGGGTCAGGCAAACGAAGCAATCCATGATCTTTTCGGTGAAGTAGTGCGGCCACCGGGCATTTTCGAAGGCGATGCTGTAGCGATAGGGTGCGATGCCGTCCCATTTGTCCTCGATCGCCCTGAATCCGCGGCCGTAGAGATCGAGCGGCAGCTCGTCCCGGATCGCAGCTAGAAAGCACAGCCGCCGTTTGTGCCCCGGAAGGCCGCTCTTGCTGGACGTGACCCAGGAGAGAGTCCGGGTCTTTTCGACGCCGCGAATGCCGGCCAATTCCTTCAGCGTCTTGTGCACATGCCATGTGCGCAGCACCGGCGGCTCGACGATGACCAGGCGGCCGGCCGGCGGGTTCGATGCCAGCGAGGCATCGCAGGTCACCAGCACCGTGCCGCGTCCCTGTCCCGCATGATACGCCTTGAATTCCGGCGGCTCGCCGGCGGCGAACCAGATCCGCTCCGGCGCAAGGGTGACCGGCACCACTTTCTCGCTCGGGGAATTGAGGATCAGCGCAAAGTCGGGATGCGATATTGCCCCAGCGTTTCCAAAGTGGAACCGCCCCCAGCTCCCGGTCCCTCCCGGCGTCAGGTATTTTGCGGCGGCGTTGAAATCCCAGTTGGCATGGACGGCCACGTCGATGCCGTCGCGCCGCTTCGCAGCCATCGCGTCAACGGGCCGCGTAGCGGGCCTCCATGCGGTCGAACGCCGGCTTGTCCACCAGCCTCTGACGCTCCGCGAAAGAGGTGACGGCGCGCTTGTCGAGGACGCCATTCTCCTTGAGCGCCGACAGGGTCGACTGCATGCCGTGCAAGGCTCCCTGCAAGGCGGCGTTGGCGTAGAGCACCAGGCTGAAGCCCATGTCGCTCGCCGCTTTCGCCTCGATGATGGGGGTCTTGCCGCCGAGCACCATGTTGACCAGCTGCGGCGCCTTCAGGCGACGGGGGACCGCCTTCAGCTCCTCCAGGCTTTCCGGAGCCTCGACGAAGGTGACGTCCGCGCCCGCCTCGATATAGCGGCCGGCCCGCTCGATGGCCGCCTCGAAGCCTTCGACGGCGCAGGCATCGGTGCGGGCGATGACCACCAGATCCTGCCGCCGGCTGTCCACCGCGGCCCGCAGCTTGCCCACCATCTCCTCGAGCGGGATCAGCTCCTTGCCGGCGAAGTGACCGCAGCGCTTGGGCGCATGCTGGTCCTCGATTTGAACCGCGCTGGCGCCGGCCTGCTCCAGAACACGTACCGTATGGGTGACATTGACCGCATTGCCGAAGCCCGTGTCGATGTCGACGATCAGCGGCAGCTCGACCACGCAGCGGATGGCCATCACATGATCGGCCACCTGGCTCAGGTCCATGAACCCGAGGTCCGGCAAGCCCAGGTACATGTTGGTCAACCCGGCCCCGGTCAGATACACCGCCTTGAAGCCCAGATCGGCGATGACCCGCGCCGCCAGCGCGTTGGGCGCGCCAGGCAGGAGAACGCCCTTCTCCTCGCGCAGCATCCCTCGAAGCGTCTGAATGTGAGAAGCCGGCATCTTTCCCCCTGCCTTCTATGATGACCCGTGTCGTCGCTTCCCACTCTCCTTGCGCGGCCCGGCCTTGGCAAGACGGGCGCCCGCATAATCGATCGCCATCTTGGGAACGATGAGGCCGAAGCTCATCGCCCCGATGATGATGGCGGCGGTCAATCCGTCCGATGCCGTCTGGCCGAGCAGCCCAGGCGCTGCCGGCGAGCCGTCCGCGAACTGCAGCAGGCCGCTTGCCATCCTGAACAGGTAGACGCCGGGAATCATCGAGACCACTGCGGCGAAGCCGATCGCGGCAAATGGCATATGCGTTCGCCGCGACACCGGCGTCAGTATCAGCGCGACGACGACGCAGGCGACCATCGCGCCGGACGCCGCGCCGAGGCCGAGCTGCGTCAGCGCCACCCACCGCAAGGCGTGCGCCAGCATGCCCACGCCGACCGGCCAGGGCAGCATCTTGAGCGGCATGGAAAAGAACACGCCGTAGGCGGCGACGGCGACGCCGGCGGAAATCACGTCCAGCCACAGGGGCACGACGACGCCGGTCGGATCCGTCGGCAGGGAAACGCCGAGCAGCGTCAGCCCGAGGAGCAATCCCGTCGAAATCGCGACCACGATCAGCCCGGCATAGATCAGGCGCGCGGCGCCGAGCGATATGCGCCCGTTGACGAGGTCGAGCGCGCCATTGAGAAAGGGCGGACCGGGGACGAGCACCATGCAGGGGCAGACCGCGACCAGCCGCAGCGACGAACTGAGCTCGTAGCGGACGGCGAGCGCGCCCACGATGCCGGCCAGGGCCGCGGCCGAGAACGGCTGCAGCAGGAGATTGGGGCTCAGCCGGCCAAGCGCGCGGCGCAGCAATGCACCGGCCCCGGCGCTCACGAATATCAATGCCGCGCCCGGAACACGCTGAATGCCGAAGATCACCGCCAGCGCCACCGCGCCCGCCGCGGCGGCCAGCGCGAAGAGCCATGTCGGCGCCGGCGCCGCGCGCGCGATGCGGTCAATGGCCTTGGCGGCGGCATCCTGCGTCAAGCGGCCGGCCTCGACGGCGTCGATCGCATGCATCGCCGAGGCCACGCGTTCCATCTCCACGGCCACCGGATCGGCTGTCACCTGGAGCGGCAGCGTCCCCCGCTCGCCGTCGATCAGAAGCTCCAGCCCGCCCCAGCGGGGCACCACGGTCGCGCTCAGCCCGAGCGCGCGGGCGAGGCGCTCGGACGCGCTCACCGTCTGTTCCGTGGCCTGTCCGTTGACGTGAAGCACCTTGGCAAAGGCAAGGACCAGCCGGGATCGCTCGTCCGCGGTCAGGGGAACTTCCCCGTCGCCGTGGCGATGGAGCCTCCCGGATACCTCTTTGGCTTGCACCATGTCCGGCGTTCAGCGGGCGGCGGAGTCCGCCACGTAAGGTTTCACCATCTTCTTCGGATCGACGATGCGGTCGAACTCCGCTTCGCTGACGAAGCCCAGCTTCAATGCCGCCTCCTTCAAGGTGAGGTCGTTGTCCATGGCATAGTGGGCGATCTTGGAGGCCTTGTCATAACCGATGACGGGCGACAGCGCCGTCACCAGCATCAGCGAACGCTCGACATACTCGTTGATCTTCTCCAGGTTCGGCGTGGCGCCCTCGACCAGGAACTTGCGGAAATTGGTGCAGCCGTCGGCGAGGATGGTGATGGAGTGCGTGATATTGAAGATCATCAGCGGCTTGTAAACGTTCATTTCCAGATAGCCGCCGGCGCCCCCGAACCCCACCGCCACGTCGTTGGCCATCACCTGGACGGCGATCATGCTGAGCGCCTCGCATTGGGTCGGATTGACCTTGCCGGGCATGATCGATGACCCCGGCTCATTCTCCGGGATATGCAGCTCGGCGAAGCCGGCGCGCGGCCCGCAGGACATCAGGCGAATGTCGTTGGCGATCTTGTACAGCGAGACCCCCAGCGCGCGCAGCGCCCCGGAAAGCTGCACCAGCGCATCGTGGGCGCCCTGGACCGTGAACTTGTTCGGCGCGGTGACGAAAGGCAAGCCGGTCAGCTTCGCGATCCCGGCCGCCGCCGCTTCGGCGAACCCGGGCGCAGAGTTGATGCCGGTTCCGACCGCCGTGCCGCCGAGCGCCAAGCGGTAGACCCCGCTGAGCCCGGCTTCGATCCAGGCCAGGCCGTCCGACAACATCCCGGCATAGCCCGACCACTCCTGTCCCAGGGTGAGCGGCGTGGCGTCCTGCATGTGGGTCCGCCCGATCTTGACGATGTCGTCCCAGGCCGCGGATTTGGCGCCGATGGCGTCGCGCAGCGCCGCCACCGCCGGAATCAGCCGCTGCTTGACGTTCACGGCCGCGGCGATGCACATCGCCGAGGGAAAGGTATCGTTCGAGGATTGCGCCATGTTGACGTGATCGTTGGGATGAACCGGCGCATGGCTGCCCAGCGCCGTGCCGGCTAGCTGTGAGCAGCGGTTTGCGATCACCTCGTTGACGTTCATATTGAATTGCGTGCCGCTGCCGGTCATCCAGACATGCAGGGGAAACATGTCGCGGTGCTGGCCCGATAGGATTTCGTCGCACACCTGGACGATCAATTTGCAGCGCTGATCGTCGAGCCGCTTGCCGTCGCGGTTCGCGATCGCGGCGGCCTTCTTCAGGATCGCATAGGACGCGATCATCTCGCGCGGAATCAGATCCTGGCCGATGCTGAAATGCTCCAGCGAACGCTGGGTCTGCGCACCCCACAGCTTGTCCTCGGGCACTTCCACCACGCCGAGGCCGTCGGTCTCTTTTCTCATGCCGCCCATTTGGCCCTCTCCATTGGGTTCCGGGATGCCATCGGTGCCGATATCCAGCCGCCTAGTGGACGGCCGCGGCCTTGCCCTGCGCCTTGGGAGCCGCCGCGTTCACGTCCTCGATCTTGAGCACCCGCGCGGTCTCGGTCCGGATCTTCCGGGTGAAGGCCGCGGTCGATGCGCCGGGCGAGGCGCTCATGAGATCGGCTCTCTCGCCCTGGGAGAGGTCGATCATTCCCTCGTCGAAGTGCGAGTTGCCGTCGTCGCCGGTCCACAGTCTCACCCATCGGATCATGATGCCTTCCTTTCGCTGAAGGGACGCGGGCGGCGGATCAGGCTGTGTCTGGCATGAGATTGCAGGCGCTGAACGAGCTTATGGCGCAGCGCAGGACTTTACGTCGTGAGACAAATTTGGACGAGAGACTTCAGGATTGCAGATTCACGGCAGGCTTGGCCAATCCTGGGAGCCCGGGCGCGAGGCGATGGCTGAAAGGCGATCCTCGACAGGCTGGACGCCACCCGCGAGCTTGAATAGCTCACTCCGCCTCGTGCCCCGGACCGAGCCCCCTAGGCAACTCACCGCTTGACGATTTGACCCGCCAGGTAATCGGCATCGTGCCAGACGCCCCAGATGAACGGAGACGCCCTGCGCGACAGCCAGGCCAGCCCCAGGAAGTAAAGCCCCGGCACGCTCGATACGCCGCGCTCGTGCACCGGGCGGCCCGACTTATCGAACGCGTCGACCTTCACCCAGCCGAAATCAAGCGCATAACCCGTGGCCCAGACGATCGAGGTGATGCCGGCCTTCGCCACGTCCAGCTCCAGCAGAGGATGGGTCACGCAGTCCGGGTCGGGGGCCAGCTTGCGCGCCTCGGGCTCCTCGGGAAGGTCGAGGCCATTCTTCGCCACATGGGCGTCGGCCGCGTCCAGAACCGAAAGGTAGTTCTGATCCCCCAGCGCGATGTTGCGCGCCACGTCGGGGGCGAAATGCATCACCCCGTCCTTGAACGATTGCGTCCGTCCCACCAGCGTGATCCCGCGTTCGGCAAGGCGCCGGAAGTCGACGGTCTGTCCGCCATAGGCGCCGCTGACCGAGATCGTGACATGCTCCATGCCGGGTTCCACGGCCTTGACATCCCACTGGCCCAGCGCGCCCAGCCACCAGACGAAATCCTTGCCGCGGTAGCGCCTGGGCGGCCTCTCGTGCGGACCGATCGACAGGTAGACGGGCCTGCCCGCGCGCCGAAGCTCGTCGGCGATCTGCGCGCCCGACGACCCGGCGCCCACCACCAGCACGGCCCCCTTGGGCAGTTGTCCGGGATTGCGGTAGGCGGCGGAATGAACCTGCAAGATCCCCGCCGTCGCCGGCACGACGGGCGGAATGATGGGGCGCTGGAACGGCCCGGTGGCGACGACCACATGGGCGGCCTCGATGGTGCCGTCCGCGGTTTCGGCCACGAAGCCCGGACCGTCGGCTTTCCTGCGCAGCGCCTTGACCTCGACGCCGCAGCGAATGGGTGCCGCGATCTGCGCCGCGAAGGCTTCGAAATACGTCACGATCCTCTCTTTGGTCGCGAAGCTGTCGGGGTCGATGTCGGCGAAGGTCAGGGTCGGGAACCGGTCATGCCATGCCGGGCCGTTGGCGACCAGCGAGTCCCATCGTTCCGAGCGCCAGCGCTCGGCAATCCGATGCCGTTCGACGACCAGATGCGCCACGCCGCGCTTGCTCAGGTGCTCGCTCATGGCCAGCCCGGCCTGGCCGCCACCGATGACCAGCGTCTCGACCCTTTCAACGGACATGCCCGGTACCCCTTTGCGACGGCGCGGCGATTTCAGCCGAAACGGCTGGGATGCGTCAGCTTTACATCCCGATCCCGCCGAAATCTACCGGCGCCAGGGCGGTAGGATCACGAGGGCGCTTGGCGCCCCTAATTGCCGTCGCGCTTGTCGGACCGCTTGCCGCGGCCCTCTTCCGTCTCGCGATAGGCGAATTTATTGATCTGCTTCTGCTCGTTGACCCATTCCCACGCCTC
>Ga0265313_10000533_pt1 | contig 39787 bp, 29 predicted proteins | sample 4123metaG_FD_203122 | JGI IMG/M metagenome (GOLD analysis project Ga0265313, IMG submission 203122) | Rhizosphere microbial communities from Carex aquatilis grown in University of Washington, Seatle, WA, United States - 4-1-23 metaG | ecosystem: Host-associated > Plants > Roots > Rhizosphere >... | reverse complement strand
GGGACCCTAGCCAAGGCGGCCTCGCTCGAGGCCTTCGACGACTTCGTCAAGGCGGCGCGCGAGCACGTCGCGGTGGACGCCATCCGGCCCCTCGAGAGCCAGTTCCTCCTCCAGCGGAGGGCCCGGATGTACGGGGATTTGGCCTTCGCCAAGCTGCGGCGCTGCCAGGTCGACATCGAGACCGGCTCCGCGGACGGCGGCTTCAGCAACGCCGCAAACCCCGGGGACCGTGTGCTCGCGATCGGGATGCGCTCGGGAGGCAAGAACCGCCTCCTGGTCCTGGAGGCGATGACGGACGAGGCGGAGAAGCGGCTTCTGGCCTCGTTCAACCGGGAGCTGGCGGCGATCGACCCCGACGTCATCGAAGGGCACAACATCTTCAAGTTCGACCTCGACTACCTTAGGCAGAGGTGCCGGTTGCGACGCGTCCCCTGCGCCTGGGGGAGATTCGGGCAGAGGGCCGCGTTCCGGAGCAGCCGGCTCAAGGTCGCGGAGCGCTGGATCGACTTCCCGCGCTGCGACCTGCCCGGCCGCGCGGTCGTCGACACATACCTCCTCGCGCTTCTGAACGACATCACCGCCCGGGAGCTCAATTCCTACGGGCTCAAGGAGGTCGCTATCCATTTCGGAATCACCGAGGAGGAGGACTCGGATCGCACCTATATCGAGGGGAGCCGCATCGCCGAGACGTTCACGAGCGACAGGGCCCGGTTCTGTGCCTACCTGGAGGACGACCTGAGGGAAACCCAGGGCCTGGCGGACCTCCTTCTGCCGACCTACTTCGAGCAGACGCGGGCGTTCCCCATCGCTCTCCAGGAGGCCACGCTGCGCGGCACCACGGTGAAGATAGACCTCCTTTTCCTCGAGGAGTACTACCACGCCCGGCAGTCCTGCCCGCAGCCGCCCGAGGTGCGCCCCTTTGACGGCGGCTACACGCGAAGCTTCAACGAGGGGGTGTTCCGCCACGTCCTCCATTTCGACGTGGCCTCGCTGTACCCGAGCCTTCTCCTGAACATCGCGCGCAACCCCGCGAACGACTCGCTCGGGGTCTTCATCCCACTCCTGAAGCGGCTCCTCGAGTACCGGCTGAAATACAAGCAGATCGCTAGGACGTCGACGAGCGACGAGGAGCGGGCGGAGGCCCAGGCGCGCCAGGCCGCCTACAAGATCCTGATCAACTCGTTCTATGGTTACCTTGGGTTCTCGGGGGCGCGGTTCGGCGACGGCGAGCTTGCGGCGGAGGTGACGCGGCGCGGCCGCGAGCTCCTCCAGAAGCTGATCGACGAGTTCGGCAAGCACGGCTGCAGGATGCTGGAGGCGGACACCGACGGGATCTACCTGTCGGCCGAGGAGCACTTCGAGAAGCCGGAGGAGCTTCTCGCGCTGGTGGTCCCCATCCTGCCGCCGGGGATCGAGCTCGAGTTCGACGGCCAGTACGACGCGATGTTCTGCTACAAGGCCAAGAATTACGCCCTGCTCGAGTCGGGCAGGGTGGTCCTTCGCGGCAGCGCGCTTCGCTCAAGGGGAGTGGAGCCGTTCCTCAAGAAGCTGACCCACTCGCTGATCCGCTTTCTCCTCGGCGTCGAGGCCGAGTCGCCTGTCGGCCTCGTCGAGGAGTATCGGAAGAGGATCTCCGAGAGCACGCTCCCCGTGGCGGAGCTTGCGAAGGGCGAGATCCTTGGAATGAACCCCGATGCCTACGAGCGCTTCATCGCGGGGGGCGGCAAGCCGAGGCGCGCCTCCTCCGAGGCCGCGCTCCAGATGTCGCCGCGGCCGAGGATGGGGGAGCGGGTGACGTACTACATCACGCCGAAGCAGAAGGGCCGCACGAGCGACTGGCAGCGCGCGCGCCCCCTGGCGCTGTACGACCGCGACCGCGCGCCCTACGACCCCGACCACTACATCGGGAAGCTCGACGACTGGCTCGACCGGTACGGGAAGTTCATCGGCGCGAGCGCGCCGCCGAGGAAGGCCGACAGCCGGCAGGGAGAGCTGCTCTAGGGGCGGCGCTATTTCGCGCCGCTGCGGGCCACCACCCAGTCGACGATCGCGGCGTCGTTGTCTCCGCTGCGCCAGACGACGCCCAGGAACTCCGAGGGAAGGATGTCATGGGCCTTGAAGAAGCGCCGGTCCCCGCCGCAGCAGAACATGAGGCTTGCCGGCAGCTCGCCGCGCAGCTTCGCCCGGGCCTTCGGGATGATCCTGGGAAGCCATTCGATGCCCTTCACGGCGTCCGTCTTGGCCGGCATCGTCGTCTCGTCGAGCACCTTGCCCGACACTTTGCCGTGCTGGACGCTCATGAAGTAGTTGTGCCGGGCTGACTCGATAAGGACGGCGTGCGCGAAGCCCGGCTCGCCCGCGGAGACCTCGTCCTCGGCGTAGTCATAGACGTGCTGGGGCGTGATGCCGTTCGACGCGAGCCAGGCGGTCTGCTTCTTGTCAAAGAAGGACTCCGCGCCGCGCTGGCCCTTGGCGTAGAGAGCCACCGCGCGGTCGTACAGCTCGCGGAAGTGTGTCGGGAAGTCGTAGTGTTTCATGGGGGGATGAAGGTCAGGAGGGTCGGAAGTCGATGATTCGCTTAAACCGGTCCACCTTGTCCACGACGACGTCAAGCCTGCCGTTGAGCTCGTACCGGCGGTGCTTGCGCCGGCCGACGAGCGCGTTGCCTTCGGCGCTGAGCTGGTAGTAGTCGTCGCCGAGCGTGTCCGACGAGACGAACCCGAACGTCATCGACTCGACAAGCTCGATGAAGAAGCCGTGGCGGCGCACGTCCGTGATGATCGCCACGAACGCCGTGCGCTTCTTCTTTGCCAGCTCCCGCTCGAAGAACTCGAGGAGCTTTATCTTTACGCTCTCGCGCTCGGCCTCCGTCGAATTCACCTCGGTGAGGCTCAGGTGCTCGGCGAGCTGCTGGATGCCTCTCACGTCGTGGCGGACGCTTCCCCCCTCAGTCCTGCGGGCGAGGTAGGACTGGAGGACCTGGTGCACGACCAGGTCGGAGTAGCGCCGGATCGGCGAGGTGAAGTGCGTGTAGTCCTTCTTGTGCAGGCCGTAGTGGCCGTCGGGCGTGGCCCTGTAGCAGGCCTTCTTGAGGCTCCGCAGGAACTGGGTCCTAAGGGTGTAGCCTTGCGGGTGGGTCTTTAGGATGCCGAGGAGCTTGACGACCTCTTCGCGGTGGGTGAGATCGCCGACCTTGATGCCAAAGGTGGAGACAAACTGGCGGTAGTCGCTCAGCTTCTCCGCGTCCGGGTTGTCGTGGACGCGGTAGAGCGACGGCAGCTTGTGCGTGCGGGTAAGCCGCGCCACCGCCTCGTTCGCGGCCAGCATGAACTCCTCGATAAGCTGGTGGCTCTCGTCCTGCTCGATCCGCTCGAGCCGGTCGGCGTAGCCCTGCGGATCGACGAAGATCTTCGTCTCGGGCATGTCCAGGTCCAGGCTCCCGACCGTCATCCGCTCGCGCCTGAGCGCGCTGGCGATGCGCCAGAGCGCCCGAATCCACGACTGCAGATCTGAGAGCTCCCTGTCGCCCAACTCCCTGAGCGCCCTGCCCGTGGAGCCTGTCTGGTGCTTCGGAGGAACCGGCATGGAGCGGATCTTCTCAAGACTATTCTCGAAGAGCAGGGCATACGCCTGCTTGTAGGTGAGCCGCTTGCGGCTGCGGATGACCGTGTTTGCGAAGTCCGTGTCCCTGATCCGGAAATCGGGCCCGAACGTGAGGAAGACGGCCTTGCAGAGCCGGTCTTGCCCCTCGACGAGCGAGCAAAGGCCGTTGGAGAGCTTCTCCGGCAGCATGGGGATCACGGTGCCCACCAGGTAGGTCGAGTTTCCCCGCGTGCGCGCCTCGCGGTCGATGGCTGTGCCGTGCTTTACGTAGGTGGAGACGTCGGCGATGTGGATGCCTACGCGGACATTGCCCCCGCCGAGGTCTTCGATCGAGAGGGCGTCGTCAAAATCCTTTGCGTCGTCGGGGTCGATCGTGAAGACCGGGATGTTGCGGTAGTCCAGGCGGCCTTCGGTCTCCCTCGGACTGACATGGTCCGGGATGTGCGCCGCCTCGCGCTCGACATCGGCGGGGAAGTTCGGCTCGAGGCCGTGCTTTACGAAGATGCCGAGGAGCTCCGCCCTGGGCTCGTGGGTGCGCCCGAGCCTGCCGGTTATCTCGCCGACCAGCGGCTGCTCGCGCCGCCGCCATTCCCCGAGCTTCACGATGACCTTGTCGCCGGGGTGGGGCACGGGCTTGACGGCTGACCTCGAGGGGTCGGGCACCGCGATTTCGTAGACGAACCGCGGGTCGTCAGGGGCAACGATGAAGTTGCGCCCCTCGCGCCTCAAATCGCCTACGATGACGGCGCGGGCGCGCTCGACAATCTGGACCACGCGGCCCACGCGCTCCCCGGGTCGCCTTCCGGCGACGCCGCGGTAGATGCGCACGACGACGGTGTCGCCCGGAAGGGCGACACCCGTGTCGTCGGGAGAGATCTGGATCGACGGCTCATCCCGTTTCCCGTCAACGACAACGAACGCGGATCCGCCGGCTCTGAATTGGATTACGCCTTTGACTGAGTCATCGGCCTGTGGGCCCTTGCGGCCCGGCTTGGTGTTTAACATTTCTTTGCGGGACCCGCAATCGGCGAGTCAACCGCATCCAACATCCCTCAACATGCCCGAATTGGCGAGAGCATTAAACTGGGGGCTTCTGGCAATCCAAAACTGTGGGGCGCGCCCCATGTATTTTTCTCTCCCGCTCTCGACAACCCGACTTCGAAGAGGCTAGATTCGCCGTCCAGTGTTCCCCAAGAATAGACCATCGGACAACGTCCGCCCTCCAGGCCGCCCCGGGTTGAGCGAGAGCGGGTTACGAAAACGTGGCGCAGGTCTATGGTGAGCTGAATCGGCCATGAAGATCGTCCACGCGGCGAGCGAGCTGTACCCCTACATGAAGACAGGAGGCCTCGCGGACGCCGTGGGGGCGCTCGTCCGGACGTTTGCGGACAGGGGGCACGAGGTGTCGGCGTTCCTGCCGGGATACCGGGACGCGCTGAACCACCCGGCGGCCGCGGGGGCGGAGCGGAAGTTTCGCCTGAAGATCGAGATGGGGGACCAGTACGTGTCAGGCGACGTGCTCGCGTTCTCGCCGCAGAAGAACCTCACGGTCTACCTGATCTGCCGGGACGAGTACTTCGATCGCAAAGGGCCCTACGGGAACGGTGAGCGCGACTACGAGGACAATGCGGAGCGATTCATCTTCTTCTGCAAGGCGGTCGTCGAGGCCATGCGCCTTGCCGACCTCGGGGCGGACATCGTTCACGGGCACGACTGGCAGGCAGCGCTCCTTCCCCTGCTGCTGCGCGAGGCGGAGCGCCGCTTCGGGGTGACCCTCGCGATGAAGACGGTCTTCACCATCCACAACATCGCGTACCAGGGCCTGTTCTCGGCGGGAAGTTTCGCGAAGACCAATCTTCCCGACGAGATGTTCACGATGGACGGCTTGGAATACTACGGGCAGGTGAACTTTCTGAAGGGCGGAATCCTGTTCGCAGACCGGCTGACGACGGTGAGCCCGCGCTACTCAAAGGAGATCCAGACCCCCGAGTTCGGCTGCGGGCTCGAGGGCGTGATCCAGACCCGGGTCGACGACCTGTCGGGGCTGCTCAACGGCGTCGACACGGCGGTCTGGAACCCCGCGGCGGACAGCCTGATCCCGTCCAGATACTCCGCAGCCGACCTCTCGGGCAAGACGGGGTGCCGCGGGGCGCTCCTGAAGCAGGGCGGCATGGACACGACGTACGCCGGGCCCGTGTTCGGGATAATCTGCCGCCTCACCGAACAGAAAGGGATCGACCTGGTCCTCGCGAATTCGGATTTCTTCAAGGACCGTGACTGCCGGCTTATCGTCCTCGGCTCCGGCGACAAGCGGATGGAGCAGCAGCTGAGAAAGCTGGCCGCGGACGCGCCGAGCAAGGTGTTCGTCTGCTCCAAGCTCGACGAGCCGATGAGCCACCTGATCGAGGCCGGAAGCGACTTCTTTGTGATGCCGTCGCTTTTCGAGCCGTGCGGCCTGAACCAGATGTACTCGCAGGCGTACGGCACCGTGCCGATCGTGAGCCGCGTGGGTGGCCTGGTCGACACCGTCAGCGACGCCGACGGGGATCGGCAGGGTGGCACCGGCCTCATGTGCGAGCCGAACGCCGTGTCGCTTCGCGACGCGCTTGAGCGTGCCCTGAAGCTCTGGGCCGACAAGCCGCGCATGGCGGCGGTCCAGCAGCGGGGCATGGCGCGGGATTTCAGCTGGAAAACCTCGGCGGCAGCCTATGAGGCGCTGTACCGGGAAACGCTGTGACCCCGGCAATCGTCTGGTTCAGACAGGACCTGCGCCTGCAGGACAATGCGGCGCTTCGCGCCGCTGCGAGGCGCGGCGGGCCGGTGATACCGGTCTATATCCTTGATGATGCAGGAGAAGCGCGCTGGGCCGCCGGCGCCGCATCACGCTGGTGGCTCCACCATTCGCTCAAGGCGCTGGACGCGTCCCTTCGCGCGAGGGGCTCGCGCCTGGTCGTAGCCCGGGGCGGATCCCTTCGGACGCTCGCGCGCCTCGTGAGGCGCACCGGTGCCCGGGCGGTCTATTTCAACCGCCGCTACGAGCCGGCGGTCGTCGCGCGGGACCAAGAGGTCGAGGCTTCGCTCTCCGGGGACGGCGTCGAGGCCCGGAGCTTCAACAGCGCCCTGCTCTTCGAGCCGCAATTCGTCGCGAACCGGCAGGGAAGACCTTTCCAGGTGTTCACGCCGTTCTGGCGGCACTGCCTAAGCCTCCCGGTCGCGCCGCCGCGGCGGCTCGGAGCGGCAAGCCTTCCGGCGCCTTCCGAATGGCCCGATTCGGTGGCGATTGACGACCTCGGCCTCCTCCCAAGGAAGAGGTGGGACGCGGGTCTTGCCGGGCTCTGGCAGCCCGGCGAGAGGGGCGCAGCGGCGCGCCTGAGAAGGTTTGTGTCGACTGCGATCGAATCGTACGCGGCGGATCGCGACCGCCCGGACATGGACGGCACCTCGATGCTTTCGCCGTCGCTTCATTTCGGGGAGATCGGGCCGCGGCAGGTCTGGGCCGCGGTCGGGACCCTCTCCAGGGAATCGGGGATCTTTCCGCCGGGAAACGGGGCGCGCGTGTTTCTGAGCGAGATCGGCTGGCGCGAGTTTTCGCACCACCTCTTGTTCCATTTCCCCGAGACACCCGAAATTCCCCTAAGGCCGGCCTTCAGGCGGTTTCCGTGGAGCAAGGACCCCAAGGGCGCAATGCTCAGGGCGTGGAGAAGGGGCCGCACAGGATACCCGATCGTGGATGCGGGCATGAGGCAGCTCTGGCGGACGGGCTGGATGCACAACCGCGTCAGGATGGTCGTGGCGTCGTTTCTCGTGAAGCACCTGCGGATCTCGTGGACGCATGGGGCGGCCTGGTTTTGGAATACATTGGTGGACGCTGACTTGGCTAATAACACGCTCGGCTGGCAATGGAGCGCGGGTTGCGGGGCGGACGCGGCGCCCTTCTTCCGGATATTCGCGCCGGTCAGCCAGGGGATGCGCTGGGACCCCGCCGGCGACTACGTTCGGCGATGGGTGCCCGAGCTAGCAAGGATGCCCGCCGAGTTCATCCACTGCCCGTGGAAGGCGCCCTCCGGGGCCCTGGCGGCCGCCGGAGTGAGACTCGGCGACACGTACCCCTGGCCCGTGGTCGACCATGCGACCGCCCGGGCCGCCGCCCTCGTTGCCTTCGGAAGCATTCGAGGGCAACGCCATGCATGACGCTTGCGCTTTTTCGGCGCTTAATTGGGATTGACGCATGCGGCACAGGAGGCCCCGAAAGGAATGAAGGTTCTGATTTCAGGCGGATCTGGTCTTGTCGGCCGCGCTGCCACGGCGGCGCTCCGAGCCGACGGCCACGAAGTCATCCGCCTCGTGCGCCGGGAGGCGGCGTCGGCCGATGAGGTGGCGTGGTATCCCGCGGCGGGCGAGCTGCCGCTGGAAATCTGCAGATCGGCGGACGCGGTCATAAACCTCTGCGGTGCGGATCTTGCCGCGAAGCGCTGGTCCACGAAACGCCGCAACGAGATCCGGACGAGCCGCATCGACACGACACAGACGCTCGCGAAGATATTCATCGGTGGCGGCGACGGCGCTCAGCGCCGTCCCAAGGTCTTTGTGAGCGCCTCCGCAACCGGTATCTACGGCGACCGCGGGAACCTTGAGCTCAACGAGTCGAGCGGCCCGGGAAACGGCTTCCTGGCCGACCTTTGCCGCGACTGGGAGGGAGCCGCGATGACGGCGGCCGAGTCGGGCGCGCGCGTGGTGTGCCTGCGGTTTGGCGCAATCCTTTCCCGCGAGGGCGGTATGCTGCAGAGAGTCGTCCCGTACTACCGCGCGGGTATGGGCTGCGCCCTCGGAACGGGCCGCCAGTGGCTGAGCTGGATCGGGCTAGATGACGCCGTGGGCGCCATCCGTTTTGCCTTGGGCGAGTCGGGGCTTTCAGGCGCCGTCAACGTGGTTTCGCCGACCTCCGTCATGAACGCGGGCTTCACGAGGGCCCTCGGGCGGATTTTCGGCCGCCAGCTGCCGATGCCGGTCCCGCGCATCGTGCTCAAGATGATGTTTGGGCAGATTGCCGACGATGTTCTTCTGGCAAGCGCCCACGTCGTTCCGTCCAAGCTCATCCGGTCAGGATATCCGTTCCGGTATCCGAACTTGGAGGACGCTCTCTATCAGGCGCTTGCCATGGAGAAGACCGAGGCCTGACGGCCAAAAACAGGCTTTCCATCGGAGGGGGCATCCGTATGTTCGTCCCTTCCTATGGAGAGAACGCTCATCATCTTTAAGCCGGACTGCATGGAGAAACACCATGTCGGGAACGTGCTCGATCGCTTCGAAAAGGCGGGTTTCTCAATCGTCGGATGCAAGATGGCCAGGCTGACGCCGAAACTCCTGCGCGAGCATTACGCCCACGTGGCACAGATGCCCTTCTATCCGGAGATCGAGAAGTTCATGGGCTCGAGGCCGGTCGTGGTGATGGCGCTCCAGGGCCCCTCCGTGGTCAGCAGGGTGCGCGATCTCCTTGGGCCGACGGATTCGCGCAAGGCGGCGAAGGGCACGATCCGGGGCGATTTCGGGACCGAGATGATGCGCAACGTCGTGCACGCCTCCGACAGCGTGGCGAACGCGAAGGTCGAACTCGAGCGGTTCTTCGAGCCTGGGGAAATCTTCAGCGCCTGAAGTCCACGTGGTTGGGCCCGGCCGCGAGGGCGGCGGTCCGGCCGCCCCATCGGACGGAGCCTGCGACCCCGGGGGGCAGGCTGATGTCGAACTCCCAGCCGGCGTCCGTCTTCCTGTAGCTGGCGACGATTTCGCCGTCGGGGTGGGGCATCCGGGCATTGAGCACGCTCAGGCCGGCCAGATGCGGCTCGACGAGGACCGTGCGGAATCCGGGAGAGGCGGGCCTGATCCCCGCGACCAGCGTCAACAGGTCGTAGTTGGGGTGCGCGCTCCATGCGTGGTCGTCCGAGCGGGTCGGCTCGGCGGTCTCCGCCCAGGTCGTGAGGCCCAGGTCGAGCATGCTTCGCCAGGGTCCGAGCGAATCTAGGTAGAGGTCGGCCACGCCTGCGTGGTCGAGCGCGCGGGCGACGTAGAAGCGGAAGTAGATGCTGGCCGGCGAGAACTCCCCGGGGCCGGGCACCGGCGCGCCGGGCCGCCTGTGGGCCAGAACCGCGCGCATGACGGCGGCCTGCCGGTCCCCGGGAACGGCGTCCACGAGCACGGCGAGCGCATTGGTCTGCTCGCTGAAATGGCCGTGTGCGGGCGTGTCGGCGACGAGGCCCCGCGGCTCGTCCCAGCAGAGCCGGTGCACCGCCTTCGCGATCTCGGCGGCGCGCGTCCGGTAGCCCTCCGCGGTGCCCGCGTTGCCAAGGGAGGCCTCGAGGTCCGCGGCGTCGCGCAGGGCCGCCGCGAAGTACAGGGAGAGCAGGGCGGAGCCCCCGTCGGCGTCTTGGGGGGGGACCCCGAAGTCGAAGTCCTTCGTCCAGTCGCCGTAGTTCCACCAGGGCATAATCCCGAGCAGTCCGTCGGGACGCTGGTGGCGGACGTACCAGTCTATGACGCTCCTCGTGTGCGGGACCCATTCGCCGAGCGAACCGTTGTCGGGTCGGTAGAGCCAGTAGTCGTGTATCATCCCGATCCACAGCAGCGAGAAGGTCGGTATGACCTGCGCCAGGGCGCTTGGGTAACGGCTTTGCGTGAGGCCCTCCGCGATCCTCGATTGGTCGTAGGCGTCGAGCGCCTGGCGGGCCAGCCGGTCGTCCCCGAACTCGACATAGGAGATCAGCGCCTGGATCCGCGTGTCCCCGATGTACTGCAGCTGCTCCCAATAGGCGCAGTCCATGTAGGTTTCGTGCGCGTTCATCCGCGCGGTCCTCGTCCCGACCTGCCAAATCCTCGCTATGGCCGGATCACCGACGTCGATGCTCGCCCGCTCCTTGAAGGGGTAACCGCTGTAACGGGCGCTCAGCGCCTCGAGATCCAGGGGCTCGTCCGCGGTCTGAACGTCGACCTGCAGGTAGCGCCACGCGCGCCACCAGAGCGACGACCACGCCCGGTGCAGCCCGCCGTCGGGCACAAGCCTGTCCGTGAGCCCAAGGATCGTGCGGTTCGCGGTCTCGTTTCGGTTCCCCTTGTTTCCCTTGGAGTCCACGAGCGCCTCGGCGTAGGTCAGGCGGACCGTCGCACCCTTCCCGCGCCCCATGACGAGTTTGGGGTAAGCGGTCGTCATCGCTCCACCGTCGACCAGGATGCTGGCCTTCGTATGGGCGGGGACGGTGGACGGGAAGCCGCCCGCGCCCTTCATCCCGGTGACGCGGACAATCCTGCCGATCGGCATCTCCGTAAACTCCATCTGGGGAAGGCCGTCCTGCACGAGAAGCCACCTGTTGTCGCCCGACCCGGTGCCGACCGGTGTCGGCTTGGCGTAGTGGCCCGGCTCTCCCGTGCCCAGCGTCACCGCCGGTCTCCACGCCGCGGAGGACGTCTGCCAGTCCCAGTCGTAGAGGCGGCCGTCAAGGAACTCGCCGGGGCTGGCGGCATAGTAGTTGGGCACATCGGCGCTGTTGATCGGATCAAAGCCCTGGCCCCGCTCCACCTCTGCATCCCAGGACGTGTCCGTGTCCGCGGCGGATTCCGCAGCCGAGTCGCCCTGCACCAGGAATCCGGTCTGGTCCCCCATCTGAGCGACCGGAGCCAGCGCACCGCAGTTCCACACTGTCGCTGCGAGGACGTTGTCGCCCCTCCGCAGGAGGGGCCCGACATCAAAGGTCTCGTAGCGCCAGTGGTCGAGGTCCCCGCGCGCGGGCCCCTCGCCGACCCGGGCACCGTTGACAAAGAGCACAAACCGGTTGTCCGCGGAGACGTGGATCACGTAGCGGGCCGCCCCCGCCTCGAGCACGAGGTGCTTTCTGAAGTGGTAGACGCCGGGATTGCGCGCAACCGCACCCTCGCAGGTGATCCACTTCGACGGCCACGAGGAATGAAGGATGTCGAGGCCTGGCTTCTCTTGGGAACGGGCTGCCGGCGAAGCCGCGGCAAACGCGGCCGCGGCGAGTCCCAAGGAGAGCATGGCCGGCGTTCCCAGGCGGAACCACCGGGCTGCGCCGCGGTGGTCAGGGCATGATTCGGCGAAATTGCCGGCGCGAAATCCGTTCATGGCGGGGTTGGGTTGAAACGTTCATCGTGCGGCTTGACGATTCTGTTGCAATGGTGAGTTGGCTCGGATGCCATTTGCATTGATGCGCTCCGCCTAACCCGCGAGAGTGTCCGTTCGCTTTCAACCCCACCCCATAATGAAAATAGTGATCACAGGCGGCGCCGGGTTTCTCGGGCGCCGCCTAGCCAAGGTCCTCCTTGAGGACTCCGAAATTGAGCAGATCGTCCTCACCGACGTCTCTCAGGTGCGGACGCCGGCCCATGACGACCGGCTCGTCCTGCGCCAGGCAAACCTCGTCGATCCGGGCGCCGCGGCGTCGGTTGTCGACGGGGCCGACGTGGTCTTCCACCTCGCAGCGATCGTGAGCGGGCAGGCCGAGGCCGACTTTGACATGGGGATGAGCGTCAACATGGACGCGACGCGCAGCCTGCTCGAGGCCGCGCGCGCAACCGGCCACTGCCCGCGGTTTGTGTTCGCAAGCTCCCTCGCCGTCTTCGGGCCTCCGCTCCCGGCCGTCGTCGACGAGCAGACGGCCGTGCATCCCCAGTCGTCCTACGGGGCCCAGAAGGCCATCGGCGAGCTGCTCGTGGCCGACTACACCCGCAAGGCCTATGTCGACGGCCGGGCGCTTCGCCTTCCGACGATCTGCGTGCGGCCTGGGGCCCCGAACGCCGCCGCATCATCCTTTGTGAGCGGAATCATACGGGAGCCCCTCCACGGGGAGAAGGCGGTGTGCCCGGTCGGCCGCGACCACAAGCTGTGGCTTTCGTCGCCCGCGGTGGTCGTCGAGAACCTGATCCACGCCGCATGGTTGAGGCCCGACGAATTGGGATTTGAGCGCATCATCAACCTGCCCGGCATCACGGTGACGATCGCAGAAATGATCGCCTCGCTTGAGCGCATTGCGGGGAAGGATGTCGCCTCCCGGGTCGTCTTCGGGGAGGATCTGTCCGTGCAGCGCATCGTCTGCAGCTGGCCCTCGCGCTTCGACGTAACGAGGGCGCTCAGGCTCGGCTTCAGCCGCGACCCAGACTTCGACGACCTGATCCTGGATTTTATCTCAGACGAGAAAGCCGAGAAGGGCCTCAGACGGCCCTGACCAGATCGCGAAGAGCCTCGGGTCCGCCCACGTTTCCTGGCCAGACGACGAACTTCATTCCGGGATAGCGGGTCTCCGGGCCCAGGTTCCAGACCGGGACCCCGGGTGACGCCTGGCCAAGCACCGTCGCCTTGCGCATGCCGAGTGCGCCTATCGCGATGTCGCACGAGGTGATGCCCCCCTTTGCGATCAGAAAGCGCGGGCGCTCCGGCATCGCACGGACGATCTGAACGAGGGCGTCCGACACGGTCCTGCCGGTCTTCAGGTCCCCGGCGGTCCCCGCCGCGCTCTCGCGCTCGCGGCTCGTGTAGACGACCGCATGGCGGCCGGAGCGGATCGCGTCCCGGGCGGCGGCCGCTGATCGGCGGATTTCCTCCGCACGAGAGCAAACGTCGACGAGCGCGTCGACGTCCACCTCGGTCCCCGCAACGCCGGGAAGCTCCAATAGCGAGTTGAGCTGGAGGGTCGTCCGGTTGGTGTAAGAGCCGACGACGACCAGGCCGCCGTCCGTGCCCGCCCCGCCGATGTCCCCGGGCGAAAGGAGCGGCTGGGGCTCGACCGCGGCCCGGACCCTGACAAAACTGGCCGCCGTCCTTATGAGGTACCGCTTTCCCTCGGCCTCTGCCCCGAGGAGACCTTCCGTGAACACCTCGAGGTCCGGGTACGCCGCTGCATTCACAATCAGGTGAGCGCCTGCGGGAAGGCTCCTCAGCCTCGAGCGCACGGCGGCAGCGCCGCCTGGCGCCCGGAGGGTGGCGATGTCAATCGAGGCGACATCACTCGCGCGCACGGAGCCGTGGGTCACCTCCTCAATCCACGCCCTCAGGTCGGAATTGCGGTAGCCGAAGGTCCTGTCCCTCGCGAACTCGGTTTGTCCTGCAGGCACGAGGCTCTCCCCCTCGGCGACGTAGTGCACGTCGCCGACCGTGTAGCGGCCGCCCTCAAAGAAGGCGGGGATGACGATCCTCGCGTCGATCGGGGTGCCGAGTCCCCTCTCGATCGAGTCCAGCTCTGCGGCGAAGTGGCCGCGCAGCGTGGAGTCGCTCCGGCTCAGGACCACAAAATCCGTGCCGGCCCCCCTTGCCGCCGCCGACAGGTTCCTTGTTATTGAGTGGACGAGCGCCGCCGCCTCGGCCGCGGCAAGCGCGCGGGTGTTCGTCAGCACGTAGAAGCAGGGCCGCGGGTCGGCGAGCGCCGCCGCAAGCGACGGCACCGACCAGTCGGCCAGGACGTCAAGGCCGTGCACCGTCTGCGATCCCGTCGGATCGTCGTCAAGCACGACCGACTTCGTGCGGCTCTCGCCGACCAGCCGCCTCACCCGGGCAAAGGAGTCACCCGCGGCCGGTTGCGGCAGGGCCTCCAGGGCGGACCTTTGCAGGGGTGCGACAGTCGGGTGGGAGGGAGTGCGCATCGGGCGGATCGCGCCCAACAATCTGCTTCAAGTGGCGCTTGCGAAGCAAGAAGCAGTTCGTCAGTAGTCCTGCATGCCGATGGAAATGAACCGGCGCCAGTTCATCGCGATGTCCGGTGCGGTCGTGCAGGGCACCGTCCTCGCGGGCCTCGGCGCAAGGGCCGTCCTCGGTGCCGCCGCCGAGGCCGCCGGTGGCCCCGAGGTGCCGTGGCACCAGCGGATCAGGCGGATCGGCCAGCTCAACTTCAACGAGCGCGACCCCGTTGAGCTCGATGTCGAGCAATGGGCCGACTACTGGGCCTCGCTCAAGGTCGACGCCGTGCTGGTGAGCGTCACCGGGATCCTCGCATTCTACCCGACACGGGTCCCCTTCCATCGGCGAAGCCAGTTCCTCGGTGACAGGGACCTCTTCGGCGCCTGCACGGCGGCTGCGAAGAAGAGGGGCCTGCGGGTGATCGCGCGGACGAGCCCCGACCTCAATTGGGAGGACGCCGTAAAGGCTCACCCGGAGTGGTTCATGCGCGACGAAAACGGCGGGTTCCTCGCCCACGGGGAGGACCCCAGGCTCTTCCAAACCTGCACGTTCTCCACGTATTTCACGGAGCACATGCCGGCGATCATGCGGGAGGTGCAGGCCAACTACGACGTCGACGGGATTTTCACGAACGGTTGGCCTGCGTTCGGCAGTCTGCCGGTCTGTTACTGCGCCGAATGCCGCAAGCTGGCCAAGCCGAGGTCCCCGGAGTACTGGGAGCAGTTCACCGAGCGCGTCGCAACCCTCTGGAAGCTCTATGACGGGATAGCCAAGGAGAAGAAGCCGGACAGCTTGTTCTTTGCGAACATGGGAGGCGGCATCCACGCCACGCCGAACCTAAAGCGCCTCGCCAGCGTCTGCGAGTGGTTCAACTGCGACAACCAGGGCCGCGGGGGCGAGGCATTGCCCATCTGGGGCGCTTCGCAGCAGGGTCGCGTCGCGACGGCGATCATGAAGGGGCGCACGATCACCAACGTGACCGGCGCATGGTCAACCTGCGGCTCCGTGCGCTGGAGGAACGTCACGAAGTCGAGGCCCGAGGCCGAGATTTGGATGGACCAGACGGCTGCGAGCGGCATGACGATCTGGTACCACTGGCTGGGCGCCCAGAAGGGCCTGGGAGAGGACCGGCGCTGGCAGAAGATTGGCCGGCGGTACATGGAGTGGCTCGCCCGCCACGACCTTCATTTTGAGCGCGTGCGGGGCGTGGCCAACGTCGGCGTCGTGATGGGCCAGCGCTCCCACCTCTTCTACACGCCCCCGGGGGAGGGCGGGATGTCCCAGTTCATCGACGGCCTCTACTATGCCTTGATAGAGGGCCGCTTCATGTTCGAATTCGTGCACGAGGACGACCTCGGCCCGGAATCGATTGGGAAATACTCAGCGCTTCTTCTGCCGAACATCGCGTGGCTGAGCGACGCCCAGTGCGCGCAGCTGCGCGACTACGTCGCGGCGGGCGGCTCCCTGATGGCGTCTTTCGAGACCGCGATGTTCGACGAGAAAGGCCGGCGCCGCGCCAACTCGGGCCTCGCCGACCTCTTTGGTATCGACTCCGTGGGCGAGGTAGCCGGGCCCAAGGGCAACGGCTTCTACGCGCGGATCGAGAGCCCGCACGAGATACTCAGGGGATTCGAGGACACCAACTGGATTCCTGGGGGGGCCTACCGCCTTCCCGTTAAGGCTTCTGGCCCCCTGGTGCTCTCGGTTGTCCCGGCCCACACCGCGTACCCGCCGGAGCTGTCCTACGCGCCGGTCGACAGGACCGACGAGCCCGCCGTCGTGGCCCGGGACAACGGCCGGAGCCGGCTTCTTTACTTCCCGGGGGACATCGAGCGGACGGCCTGGCGGTCCGGGCACACCGACCTGAGCCTCCTCCTGCATAACTCGGTGGCCTGGCTGACGGGCGGCAGACAGCCCGTCACGGTGCAGGGTGAAGGGGTGATCGAGTGCTTCGTATGGGAGACGCCCCCCGGATTCGCGGTGCACCTTCTCAACTACACGAATCCCAACATGCACAAGGGCTGGCTGCGGCGCCATTACCCCGTGGGCGAGCAGAAGGTGCGGATGATCCTGCCCTCAGGCCGCAGCGTCGTGCGGGTCGAGCTCCTGCGCTCCGAGCGCGTCATCGCTTTCCGTCAGGACGGGAACACGGTGGAATTCACGATCCCGCGCGTCGACGACTACGAGGTGGCGGCCCTGTACGCGTAGGGCCGCGCGGCGCCTCACGCGTCCCAGACGCCGGCGACGGTTGTCCCGCAGTGGCGGCACCGGCCGCGGTCCAGCCGGAACGCCGTTACGGCGTAGGCGTCGCGCTCGATCACCGGCCGCTTGCAGTTTGGGCAGTACGTCGTTCCCGCGTCCGCCACCTCGCGCACATTCCCGATGTACACGTAACGCAGCCCCGCGGCGCGGGCGGCCTCGCGGGCCTGCAGGAGGATGTCGATCGGCGTGACCGGGAGGTGGTCCAGCTTGTGCTGAGGGTTGAAGCGGGAGAAATGAAGCGGCCGGTCGGGGCCCAGATTGTCAGCCAGCCAGCCGCACATCCGGCTGATGGCGTCCAGGTCGTCCGTGTAGGTCGGAACGACGAGGTTGATGACCTCGAACCAGATCCCCAGGTCGCGGTACGTCTTGAGCGTGTTCAGGATGGGCTGGAGTTTTCCGGAGTTCAGCCGACGGTAAGTTTCGTCGTCGAAGCCCTTCAGGTCCACGTGGGCCGCGTCCACAAACGGGGCAAGGTCGCGCAGCGGTCGCTCCTCGATCGAGCCGCAGCTCACGATGATGTTCCTGATGCCGCCCTCGCGGGCCAGCCTGCAGGTGTCGAAGGCGTATTCGTAGTAGGCCGTCGGCTCGGAGTAGGTGTAGGCGACCGACGGGCAGCCGAGCGCCTTGGCGACGGCGACGACGTCGTCCGGGAAGAGGCTAGCGCGCGCGACGTCCTCGTAGGTCATCGAATGCGGGAGGGGAGGACGCAGCCTAAGCTCGGGTCCGGTGGGGTCTTTCGTCTCCTCGGGCTTTTTCTGGGATATCTCCCAGTTCTGGCAGTTTAGGCAGCGGAAGACGCAGCCCGAGGTCGCCAGCGAGAACGCCGTGGTGCCCGGATGGAAGTGGTAGAGCGGCTTCTTCTCGACCGGGTCCACGTGGAACGTGCACGGGTTCCCGTAGGCCATCGTGTAGAGCGTGCCGTCCCGATTCACCTTGTTGCGGCAGTGGCTGCGGTCTCCGGGTTCGAGGATGCAGTTGTTCGGGCAGGTCTTGCACTGGACGTTCGCCCCGAGCTTCAGGTAGTGCGACGCCTCCCGCACCCAGCCCCGCCCGCGCCAGAGCTCCCAGAGCCTGTCGTCGGGCGCGTCCCCCTTGAACACCTCCGCCGGCGCCTCGGAATCGCCGATGTGAAGGAGGCTGTCGATCCACGAACCGCTGCAGCGCAGCCCCGCGCACGCGAATGCCGCCGCGCCGCCCGCCAGCGCGCGACGCCTGGTGATCAGGCTTCCGACCGCTGTTTGATCCATCCCCATCGGAGCATGGCAAGGTACACCGAAGGCACCACGTGCGCAACCACGAGGATGCCGAGCGGCAGGTGCATGAGCTTGTGGAGCGTCAGCGCCGTCCGCTCGTCGGTGAGGGCCCCGAACCCATAGCGCCCGCTGATCGCGTATCCCGTCGCGAAGAAGGCGAGGATGACCGGCAGCAGGATCCACCCGGTCCACCGCACAAGCTTGAGACAGATATGGTTTAACGCGTGCATGGCCTGACGCCCAAGGCTAATCCTGCGCAGGCCGCGTTCAACACCGCAGTGAGGAGGCACACCGTCGGAAGGCCGACCAGCGGAACGAGGAGCGAGGCGACGAGCAAGGCCCCCAGGGCGGCGCCGGCCAGGTCGGCGCTGAAAAGGCGAGCGGGGGCGGCGCCGGCGCCTCGCCCTCCCGCGGCGCCGGCCAGCGGGAACTGCGCGCCGACCATCGCCGCGAGGACGAGTGTTGCGAGCAGGATCAGACCCTGGCCCATGATCGGGGTGCCCGCCAAAGCGTCCAAAACCTGGCTTGCGCGCAGGATGGGTGGAATGGCCACCGCAAGGGCCGCTATTCCAAGGCCGAGAAACGCCAGCGCGCGTGCGGCGAAGACCCGGGGCGCCGCGCGCCCTGCGGCCCAGGCCCCCGCCGCAAGGCCGGCCATGAAGACCGTCACGACGAGCCCGACCTGCCGATAGACCGAACCAAAGATCATCTGGAAGCCGAGAAGGAGCACGATCTCAAGGCCGGAGGCCGCGAAGCCCGCCGCGAAGATGACCCGCGGCACGGGACCCAGGACCGCGAGGTAGGCCGCCAGCGCGAGCGCCAGCACGGCGCCCATGGCTGCGCCGGTCCCGCCGAACTGGCTCATCCAACGGCGCAGCTCATAGTAATACAAGACCGGGTTCTGGTCGGTGTTGAGGGCGGCGGGCCGGGCTGCGGCGCGGCCGATGTCGGCCAGTCGGTCCGGCGAGAGCGTCGCCTCGAGATAATGGCGGTTCACGAGGCGCGGATGAACGCCGGAGGCGTCCATGAGGCGGGCGACGTCCGGCTCCAGCGGCCCATCCGACGCGAGGAAGAACACGCGGACTCCCGGGATCATGACCACGCGGCCGAACGCGCCCTGCAGCGTCCGCCGGGCCGATGAAAGCAGGCGCGCAAGCTCCGGGCCCGCGAAGTTCTCGTAGTGCCCGAGGCCGAAAGCCAGGACGCCGTCCGGTTTCAGGGCCCTGCGCGCCTCGGAGAAGAATCCCGCCGTGTAGTACCGATTGAGCTGCGAGGTCGAGGGATCGGGCAGGTCGACGATGACGACGTCGAAGCGGTCGCGGCTTTCCCGCACGAAGCGTCTGCCGTCGGCGGCCGCCAGGATGATCCGCGGATCGTCCAGGTTGCCCGCGACAAGGCGGCGTCCCGCCGCGACGATCGCCGGGTCGAGCTCCACATAGGTCACCTCGGCCACCGACGGGTACCGGAGGATCTCGCGGGCGTCGCCGGCAACTCCGCCCCCGATGAGAAGGACCCGCTGCGCCAGCGGCCGCTGGCACATGGCGTAATGGACCGCCTCCTCGACCTGGGTCGTGTTCTCGGTCGCCGCGACGGGAACTCCGTTCTCATAGAAAGTGAGGAGCCCGGAGCTGTCGCACACGATCAGCCGGCCGTAGGGGGAGTTCTCCCTGAGGACGACACGCTCGCCGCGGTGCTGGAGGGCGGTGGTGAGCGAGTCCACGTCGACGAGCGTGATCCCGAGCGCGAGGCCGCCCGCGAGAACCGCTCCCAGCACGAGGAGCGCCCGCGAGCGGCTCAGCCAGGCAAGGTGCACGCCGACGGCAAGGTTGAGGAAGGCCGGGGCGCACAGGAGCGCGAAATGGTCGAAATGGGGCACGAGGACGAAGACAAATAGCGCGCCCCCTGCTACCGATCCGGCCGTGTCGGCAAAGTAGACCGGCCCGATCCCTCCCGGGCCGCCGTCCTCGGCGACGATCCGGCACCCGAGGGTCAGGAGCGCTCCCGCCACAAGGCAGTAGGGTGCGAGCAGCGTGAGGCTTCCCAGCCATGTTCCGGCCAGACCGACCGCCTCGCCCCTAAGGAAGACGATGTCCCGCAGGCCGCGGACGGCGGCCACCTGCGCCAGGGGGATTAGGGCGGCGGCAAGCTGGCCGGCGACAAAGACGGGGATCGGCCGGCGAAGGCGCGCCGCGGCTTCGCCGACCCACGCTCCGGCCGCGGTCAGCGCGAACCAGTTCCCCAGGCAGATCCCGAGCACGAGCTCGTTGCCCGAGAAGGCGCCGAGGAGCTCCCGCAGGAGGCTGAGCTGTGTTGCAATGGACGACAGCCCCAGGGCGGCGATGGAGGCCAGCACGGCGGCGCGCACTCCCTCCTGCCGCGGCGCCGCCGACGGTTCCATGGCGGCTAGCTCTCCGGCTCCTTGAAGGCCTCAACCTCGTAGAGAAAGACGCTCGTCCCGGGCTTGCGCCATTCGGACGGATCGCAGCCGGCCTTCTCCGCGAGGCTGTTCAGGAAGGTCTCCTTTTCCGGAATCTGCTCCCAGACCTGCGGAAGGTACGTCGCGGCCCGGTCGCCCATCCGCAGGATGACCCCGTCGACGCCGGGCTGGAGCTTTCTGAGGAGGTCCTCGGGCGAGGAGAACCAAAGCTGCTTGGGCTCGGACAGGACGCTAATCTCGATCTTCAGTCCGTCGACCTCGCGCTCGGAGACCGGCGTGAAGCGGGGGTCGGAGAGCGCCGCGCTGCGGGCGTCCTCGGCGACCACCTGGTAGAGCGGCCCGTTTGCCGTCAGGTTGCCTATGCATCCGCGGAGCTCGCCATGCTTCGTGAGCGTGACAAAGCAGCCCCTCGGTTCCGACAGCCCGGCGACGGATCGCGGCGCCTCGGGCAGGCGGCCCGTGGCCGCGGCTTCGTGCAGGGCCCTGCGGGCGATGCCCAGGAGTGAGCTGCGCTCGTCCTTGCCCAGGTGCTCACCGAACGGCTCGTAGAACGCGATCGCCGCGTAGCCGACGACGCGCGACTTGTCGCCGCCCGTGTCGCCGCTGTTGCGCATGTCGAGCAGGCGCACCTTCCAGCCATGCGCCTTTGCCGCGTGCATGAGAATCAGGATCGGGATCCGCCCGCAGGCCTCCTCGCTTTCCATGGCGTCGATGTCGAGGCGGCAGATGGCGTCGACGCAGCTCTGGTCGAGCTTGCGGGCCTCGTCGTACGGATAGTAGTGGCTCAGGTCGGAGCTGGCGACGATCAGCGTCCGCTTGTCGAGGATCCTCTCCAACGCCTTCGCCGCCTGGGCCGTGTCGACCTCGCCGCAGACGACGGGGATGATCTCGAAGCGCCCGAGCGTCCTCTGGAGGAACGGCACCTCGACCTCCACCGAATGCTCCCACGTGTCGGCCGTGTCGTGAAGGGGCGGCCGGCGCGAGGACTCAATCCAAAAGTCCGGGCGCTGGACGTTGCAGCGCGGCTCCAGGGCGTACGGGCTAAGCATGGCGAGGAGCCGGGCCTTTTCCGAGACCGGCACGTCGCCGAGCGGCGTCCGGTAGAGACGTGCGTCGGTCACCGAGCCGGCGCGCACGTCGGAGTAGTGGCTGGGACCCATCACCAGGACGGTGTCGTAGCTTCGGCCCGCGAGAAGCTTGTAGGCGTACGCGGCGACCGGGCCCGAATACGGGTAACCCGCGTGGGGGCACACAAGCGCCCTGAGCTCCCCGACGGGCTGGACCCTCGCCGCGGCCAGGTAGGAGTCGATGGCCTTCGACAGCTCTGCCGGGTCCTTCGGGTAGAACACTCCGGCGACGGCCGGCTCGCGGACGCCGGCCGTGGTGGCCGGAGTCGCCTGCGCAGACACGGCGGCGGCGGCGCACAGGCAGGCCAGCGCAAGCATTGCGGCGAGCAGCCTTCGAGACAGGCGGGGTCCAGACGGCATACATGCGTCCCTTGGGACGTCCGTGAGTCTAGCGCCTCCGGCCTGCCAGGACAAGCCGCCTCTTGCTACGGCCGATCATCGGTCGGGCGCGCCGATCTTGGCCAGGATCTGGCGGGCCAGTTCGTTGCCGGGCTGAAGCCGGAGAACCTCCTTCAGGTGGGGCACCGCCTCGGCCGCACGGCCGGGAATCTTGAGCAGCGTGACGGCAAGGTTCATCTGGAACGCGGCCGAGTCCGGCGAAAGCCGGATGGCCGCCTCGTAGTGGGCGACCGCCTCGGGAGCCCGGTCCTGCGCATTGAGCGCGTTTCCGAGGTTGTTTTCCGCGGCGGCGTACTGCGGATCCAGCCTCAATGCCTCCTCATACTCGGCTATTGCCTCGGCGCTGCGGCCAGCCGCCTTCAGGGCGTTTCCCAAATTGTTGTGCACCTCGGCAACTTCGGGCTTTAGCCGCAGCGCCGCCTCGAAGTGCACGATCGCCTCGGCGCTCCGCCCCTGTGCGTTGAGGACGTTGGCCAGGTTGTTGTGGGCTTCCGCGTAGTCCGGATTGATGCGAAGAGCCTCCTCGTACTGGGCAATGGCCTCGGGAGCCCTTCCCTGGGCGTTAAGGGCGTTTCCCAGGTTGTTGTGCGCCTCGATGCTGTCCGGGTTGAGCCTCTGGGCCTCCTCGAACTGCGCGTTCGCCTCGGCGGTGCGGCCTTGCGCGTTAAACGCGTTTCCCAGGTCGTTGCGCGCGTCGGCACCCAGAGGATTGAGCCGAAGCGCCTCCTCGAACTGGACGATCGCCTCGGCGGTGCGGCCCTGCGCGCTCAGGGCGTTTCCCAGGTTGGTGCGCGCCCGGTCGTTGTCCGGGCGCCTGTTCACGGTGTCGGCCCACAGGCCCATCTCGCTCCTGTAGGTTTCGTTTCGCTGCCAGGTGGTCCAGAGCAGCCCCGCTGCGAGGGCCATGCACACCGGCAGGGCGGCGCGGCCCAGCCACCTGTAAATTCCGATCACCACCAGCGCGGCGACAGGAGCAAGCGGCAGGTACATCCGGTGTTCGGCCATGGTCTCGGTCGCCACCGGGATGAAGCTCGAGCTGGGGGCCAGGATGGCGAAGAAGCTCGCCCCAAGGAATCCCAGCGCCGGCCGCCTGAAGAGAGCCCAGGCAGTCAGCGCCACGAGGCATGCGACGAGCAGCCCGCAGAGCACCACATAGAGGGAGAAGGTTGCCAGGGCGGTGCCATAGTCGAAGACGAGGGGGTGCGGCCAGAAGCACAGGCGCAAGTAATGGGCGATCGCCGGAAGCTGGGTCAGGGCGTAGCTTTGCCAGGCGACTGCGCTGCCGAAACCCGCGGTCCCGCCCCGGCCGTGCGCGGAGAAGACGAGATACGCGAGAACGAGCCACGTGCAGCCCAGTCCGGCATAGACCGGCGCACGGCGACGCCACGCCTCGCGGAAGCCTCCCGCGAGAAACGTGCGGTCATAGAGTAGGGCGACGAGCGGCGCGGAAACCATCACCTCCTTTGTTCCCATGCCGAGGAGGCAGGCGGCGATCGAGAGGGCGTACCACCTGCGCGCACGGACTCCCTCCGTCCCGGATCCCCGGATGAAGCAGTACAGCGTGAGAAGATAGAAGAGCCCCATGAGCGACTCGGCGCGCTGGACAATGTAGGTGACCGACTCGGTCTGCAGGGGGTGAAGGATCCACAGAAGAGCCGCCGCGAAGGCGATGGACGGGGCCGCCGTGCCCGTCCGCCTTTCGAGCGCCCGCCGGATGATTCCGAAGAGGGCCAACCCGGCCAGGACATGGATTGCCAGGTTCAGGGCATGGTAGCTCCAGACGGCCGATCCGCTGATGGCATAGTTGATCGCCAGGGAGAGGTTCAGGATCGGCCGGCCTCCGCCCGTCGTGGCGGCGGAGGGCCGCAGCGCGGCTCCCAGGTGACGGATAGTCGGGTTCGCCGCGATGGAGGGCAGGTCATCCAGGACAAACGGCCCCGTGAAGCTGTTGGCGTAGGCGGCCAGCGCAGCGGCCGCTATCAGCAGAGGCGGCCAGAAGCCGCCCGTGTGCGAAGGCGGGGATTCGCGGGAAACCGGGGGCGGCTGCGCTTTCGTCGTCGAGGTCAAAGGAGCCTTTCTTGAGGCTCGGCCGGTCGCCGTCAAACCGGGCCGCCCGGAAAACGCAGGCAGGACCCCCCTGCGGGCGTCCGTCCCAAGGGAGGGCGCGCGCAAAAGGGACTGAAAGCCTAGGAGCCCGCGGCGCCTGTCGGCGGCTTGGTTTCCGAGGGCTTTGGCGCGCCGCTTCTTAGAAGGCGGCTCGCCATGTAGAGCACGCCCGGAACGAGCATGACCACGATGAACCAGGTTATCCTCCCGTTCGCCATCGTCGGCCCGAAGAGCATGCAAACGCCGACGATTGAAAGGATTCCCCCGGCTAGCTCCCAGCGCCATCCCATCAGGAAGCCGAGCACAACCAGGGAGAGCCCCGCGAAGCCGAGCAGTTCGATCGGGGACATCGCGCGCGTGAAGGGGTTCGGCATCCCTTCTCCAATTGCGATGGCCGCGATTGCGGCAATGAGCAGCGTGCTGACGATCCGCGCCATCCAGCGGCAGGCGGTCGCGGAGGGGCTTGTGGTATTCATGCGGCGGGAAATTGTATCAGCCGATCCCGTACAGCGGGAAGGCCCGCTCGGGAGGCAGAGTCAGCGTCTCAAACAGGGTTTTCACCACGAACAGGAGGGCCGCATCGCCTTCCGGCGAAAGGCGGGGACCAAAGTGTCCGGAGTTGAAGAGCCGGGCAAAGGCGAGCTGGCCGCCCCGCTCGAAGATGTAGGCCTGGATCGCCGCCACGTTGCCATCGGGGCCGGTGAAGACCTCGACAAACCAGACGTAACCGACGCCGGCCGCTACGGCCTTGACCGACGGCCCGTAAACACGGGAGCGGTCCCACAGGTACCGCAGCTGGTTGTGGTACATCTTGGAAGGGAAGGGGACGTCCGGAGGGGCGGAGGCAACCGTGAACTGCGCCCTTGATCGCGCGCCGGCCTTCTGGGCGGGGGCCTGCGCCCAGTCGCCTCTCCATTGCCTCTGGTGACCCGGGGCGTACATGACCGGCTCCACCAGGATCCGGCTTGTGTCGAACCGGGTTTCAAGCCTGCCGAAGGCGGCGCGGCAGATGGCCAATTCTGACTCCGGGGGCACCCCGAACGCGCGGGCCAGCGGGTAAAGGAGTATCTGTTCAGCGCTTGCCGAAGAGCCTAAAGCCGCCACGCCCGTCAAAATGAAACCCACCGACGCCACGATCACTGCCGGCGCTCTCATATATGCGGATCGTATCCTAGCGCCTGCGCAAAAGCTGCGCGTTTCTTGCGAAATTGGTCAGACCGGGACCCGCCGCCTGCCCGGTGCCATCAGTGATGGGTGACGAGCGTCAGCACGATGCAGCCGGCGACCGCGATGACCCCGCCGACGATCGAGCGGTGGGACGGACGATCGCCCTCGAGCCAGAATGCGATCGGGATCGATACGAGCGGGGACGTCGCCACAATTGAGAGGACGACGCCGCTCGGCGTTGTCGCAAGGGCCCATTGATAGCAGCCGACACCGGCCACGGGGCCGGCGAGCCCGTTGGCTAGTGTCCACAGCCAGCGGGCGCCCGACTCCGCCGGCGGCCGCGGTCGCGAGGCCGGAAGCCTTCGGACCAGACGCAGGACCCAGAACCAGCAGAGGGTGAAAGCGAGCCCAGCCAGCATCCGCTCGTATGCGGACGTAAGCCCGAAGGTCACGTTCGAGACCGACTCGCCCGCGGCGGCCGCGACCATGACCGCCTTGCGGGTGAGGAGCGCGGCGCCGAGGCCCTGGCCGCAGGCCCCGATGAATCCGTAGAGAAACCCAATCGGCTTAACCCGGACGTGCGGTGGACTCGAGCGGCTCGGCATGATGGCCACGGCGACGCCGAGAAGGATCACCGTGCCGCAGATGATCTGCAAGGGCGACAGCCGGGTCCCAAGCCACCACCATTCGCCGAGCGCCGCGAGGGGCGCCGCAACGCACTGAACCATGAGAATCGTGATTCGCGAACCGAGAAGAGGCAGGGCGCCGTACGAGCCGAGGTCGCCGACCCCGAGTCCGATGATTCCGCTGAGGAAGAACCATGCCGTTCCCGCACTCGAGAAGCCGCCGCCCAGCGTGTGGGCGAAAAGCCCGAGAACGAGGACTCCGATTATGAGCCTGCTCAGATTCGCCCGCAGGGTGCCCAGCAAACGAATGCTGTGGCTGGCGCATGTCGCGTTGAAGGCGAAGAAAAAGGAGGCCAGGAATGAGGGGAGCACGGGCGGAATCGAGATTCAGCTGGGCCGGCCGACCAGCGCCAACACGAAAGCAAGATCCTTGTGCAACACGCATCGGCCAGATGGCACCCTAAAGGGGCGAGCTTATCAGAGGGAGGGGAAGAACTTCACAGGAATCTCACAGGCCTTGTCCCGTTTTGGAGGTTGTTTCCGCGCAGGTTCGAGCTGGTGCGGACCTAGGTATGTTGAATTAGGCGCGAATCTCATTTGGATGGGTCATCTGCCCTGCGGAATTGGACCGCAACGGGTGATCAAAACACGGGCCGAGCTATGCGACGGCTAGCTTTCCCGGATCGATGATCGGCTTGATCTGCGCGTAAGACCTGCCGCCGGCACGGCGAGCTGCAGACAAGTCATACATGGACTGCAGGTTTAGCCAGAATTGTGCGTTGACCCCTAGGAAGGCTCGCTCGAGGCGAAGAGCGGTGTCGGCAGTTACTGAGCGCCGGCCGTCGCGAATCTCGTACAGGCGTGAAGTAGGAATTCCCGTGACCTCGGCCAGCCGATAATAGCTGATGCCGAACGGACCAACAAAATCGAGGTTGAGGACGTCCCCCGGATGGGGATTCTTAGCGAGCCTTATAGCGTTATGCATGGGAAGCTTGATGTGTCTTAGATTCGTGTGTGGGAACGGTGTTCAGTGATAGTCGACATTCTCGACGTGATGCGCATGGCCGTCGCGCCAGACGAAACAAAGGCGCCATTTCTCTGAGATGCGGATGGGATGTTGACCTTGACGATCATGCTTGAGGGCTTCGAGTTGGTTTCCTGGTGGAAAGCGGAGGGCGGATAGTTCGGTGGCTGCGGCCAGCATGCGCAGTTTGCGCAGGGCAGTGTCTTGAATGTTCGCAAATCGGCGGGAATGTTCCTCCTTGAAAAGCTGCCCGGTGTGGCGGCATCGGAAGCTTTGAATCACCATGCCACTATACGAAAAGCAGATATATCCGTAAAGCGGACAGCTCTGAATTTGCGCGCCGCATGCAAACGATGCGCCCGCCAGATTCAGCTATACACAGCGACATTGGTCTTTGCGCATAATCTATGTGGTGCAGCGCATAGGTTGTGTTATGTTGCGTGCCGAATTATGTGAAGCGCGACGGCAGAATCCCCTCGTGTTGAGAATGAAATAGACGGGCGATCGCTGCACATAGTTAGGAAGAGTAGGCAGGAGCCGGTAGACGGACAAGCCGTCGACAAGCGCTCCTGCCTACTCTACCTAGGAACAAACCAGCCTGCGCGCACATAATGATCCGAAATTCCGTCGACGCGAACCTGAACAGCTCAAAAAACCACCGTCTATTCACCGTTTCTGATGTGCTAGGCTATTCCCGCAGCATTCCAACAGCTTTCGGCCTCAGTCATCCTCATGTGATCGTTAACGAATGCTGGATGGCCTGAAGAAGCTGAATGTCATCGCAGGGCTTGGCCACGACCTCCTGGATGCCCAGTGCGTCAAGTTCCTCGGGGAGGAAGGCTTTATCGAGTCCGCTCATCGCAACCACTTTCACGCTCGGTTCGAGGATTCGCAGCGATCGAATTAAGTGAGCGCCGTCCATCGTTGGCATCATCATGTCTGTCAAAACGAGCTGCACGGCATCGCGATACTGGACAAACATTTGCAATGCCGCCGCTCCGTTGGCGGCCGTAATAACACGATACCCGTGCGCTTCCAGCATTTGCCTGGTTGTTTCGCGAATGGAAGCTTCATCATCCACTAGCAGGACAAGTTCACCGTGGCCGCTGGGCGCGCTCACCGAGGTTTTCTCGGGTTCGGCATGCGGTTCATCAGCTACGGGCAGATAGACTTTGAACTGACTTCCTCTTGCAGGCTCGCTATAAACCGTCACAAAACCGCCGTGGTTCTTGACAATGCCCATCACTGTCGAGAGGCCAAGGCCGGTCCCTTTCCCGGCATCCTTGGTCGTGAAGAAGGGCTCGAAGATGCGGTCGATAATTTCCTTCGGAATGCCGCTGCCGGTGTCGGCCACCGTCACCACTACATAGCGGCCGGGCTTTGCCAGCGGGTTCAGGTTTGCCTGCTCTTCGGTCAGACGCGTGTTTGCGGCGGTTAGCGAGAGTCTGCCCCCATTTGGCATGGCGTCGCGTGCGTTCACGCACAAGTTCATTAACACTTGGTTGAGCTGATTCGGGTCGGCTTTGACGACCCAGAGATCGACGGGCACTTTGGAGTCGAGATCGATGTCACGCGGGAATGTTTCCCGGATGATATTTAGCATTTCGCTTATCAAGTGCCGCAACTGCACATTCCCCCTCGCGCTCTCAACCCCGCGGCTGAATGTCAGCAGCTGCCGGATGATCGCAGCACCGCGCTGCGCTCCTTGTTCGATCATGGTTAAGATGGCTAGTTCGCGCGGCTCGGTGAGCTTGTCTTTCAACAAACCGGCAGCCATGAGCATCGGCGCCAGAATGTTGTTCAAGTCGTGTGCGATGCCGCCGGCCAGCATTCCGATGCTCTCTAGACGCTGGACGCGAATGAATTTTTCCTCGATGAGTTTTTGTTCCGTAATGTCGAAGAAAAGATTGAGGCGGGCGCGGGGCCGATCTGAATCGTCGCGGACGAACGTGATGTGGCCTTCTAGGGTTATCTTGCGGCCGTCGCGGGTTTTCGCCTTCAGCTCCCCGTTCCAAAATCCTACCTGCGCTACAGCCGTGCGGATCGTGGAAATGGCGTCACGATCATCAATACCGAGCACCTCAATAGGGTCGCGGCCGAGCGCCTCGCCCTGGGTCCGGCCGATGATCCTTTCGGCCGCGCGGTTCCACAGAGTAATTTTATTGGCCAGATCCACGATCATCAGGCCTTCGTGCAAGTTGAAGAGAATTTCGTTTTGCTCGCGGATCTGGCGCTCGGCGTTCTTGCGCTCGGTGATGTCGCGCTCGGTGGACGCAATACCAATCGGCCTTCCGGCATCGTCCATCAGTTTCGTTACCGTGAGCCACACATCGAGAATGCGCCCGTCTTTGGTCAGTCGTTGGGTCTCAAAGGAGGTGATCGTTTCGCCCGCAAGCAGCCGGCGCATGAAATCCTTTTGCTCTGCCGCTTTGTCTTCGGGGGCGAGCTGCCAAATCTCCATCTTGAGCGCCTCCTGCTCGCTGTAGCCGAACATCATCTCGGCGCCGTGATTCCAGGCGATGATCTTTCCCGCAAAATCCTGGATCGTGATCGCATCGTTCGAGTCTCTCACCACGGTCACCATGCGCATGGCCTCCTCGTCCGCCCGTTTGCGCTCGCTAAGATCGTGGGTCACCTTTGAAAAACCCCGCACTGTGCCGTCCTTGTCGCGCAGCGCTTTGATGATGACCTTGGCCCGGAATTGCATTCCGTCTTTCCGAACGCGCCAGCCTTCACCCTCAAACCGCTCGTCTTTGGCGGCGACGTTCAGTTCCTGTTCGGGCACGCCGCGCTGGACGGCCTCGGGCGGGTAAAAGACTGAGAAATACTTGCCGATGATCTCCTGAGCGCGATAGCCCTTGATGCGCTCTGCTCCAACATTCCAACTGACGACATGCCCGCCGGCATCGAGCAAGAAGATAGCGCAGTCTTCGACGGCTTCCGTTAGCAGGAGGAAGCTGTCTTTATCGTTCAGCAAAGTGGCTGGGGATTTAGTGGGATGTTTATTCGTATTAGCCTAGGCGCCGTTGTAACAACGTTCGTCTGAATACCTAGACGCACTAGCGGGATATGGACAGAAATTGTCGGATCGGGATGAGACAGGCAGTGTATCGACGCTTTGGCAGTGAATCACAATTTTCTATAATGGAAACTGCGTGGATTTACGTAGTCCCTGTATTAGTGGTATTTATCTTCGATACTCCCTACAGACTCGAAAGCCAGCTTAGGACGTCCTTGGAGGCAATATACGACAGCTTTATCGTCCGGTACATCCCGCTCCAGTTATAACGATAAATTAGACATGTCTCTCTACGGAAGCAAGCTTAATCACCTGTTTTCTCGATTAAAATTGCGTTGCCGCACCCAGGCGGAGACACCGAGGCGCCCGATCTCGCAAACGGCCCCCTTCTCAACTGCCCAATGCACGATGCGCAAAAACATATGTCGCTCTGTCAAGCTCGACAACGGGCGCCCGCTTGGGGGGATCGGGGAAAAGCTAAGAAACCTGCCGCTGAATTGGGTGTAACCGTTTAATAATCAACGCGCAGATGGCGCCCTCAAGGGGAATTGAACCCCTGTTTGGGCCTTGAGAGGGCCCCGTCCTAGCCGCTAGACGATGAGGGCATCTTGCGGAAGGGAGAACGCTCCAAATTTGGGGCCCAGCGTCAAGCCGCGAGTGGCCTCATTTTGCGCTTTCAGGGGTTTTGGTCTTTCGATGGTATCCATCCCGTGCGGGACAAATTCAGGACGATTCTCGGGGTGAGATTCTATATCTCCGATCTCGAGGGCCTCCTTGGGCTTGTCTCAGGGGGCGGTTTGATCGTCGTGCCGTCGGCCCCGGTGATGGTCCGCCTTGAGGACGACCCCGCGCATCGCGAGGCGATGGAGGGCGCGGACTTTGCCATCACCGACAGCGGATTCATGGTCGTTCTCTGGCTTCTTCGGACGGGAGAGCGTATCCGCAGGATCTCTGGCCTGCGCTTGCTTCGCGGGCTGGTGGGCGGGAAGGACTTCCAAGGGCGAGGAGACACGTTCTGGGTGATGCCTTCGGCTGCTGATTCCGATGCCAACCTGGCATGGCTGCGCAGCCGCGGCTTTGACGTCACAGATGATGATGCGTACGTAGCCCCGATCTACCCAAGGGAGGGTCCGGTATCCGACAGTCGCCTCGTGGACCTGATAAACGCCCGCAGGCCAAAGCTGATTGCGGTGGGTTTGAGCGGAGGGGTCCAGGAGAGGCTCGGCTGGGAGCTCCGCAGGCGCCTCTCCTACAAGCCGGCGATCCTTTGCGTCGGTGGCGCCATCGCCTTTCTCTCGGGGCGGCAGGCCAGGATCCCTGTCTGGGCGGACCGCTTGGCATTGGGCTGGCTGCTTCGGTTCTTCCACGCGCCGCGCGAATTCTCGGCAAAGGTGCGGGGCGTCGGTCGACTGATACCGATGATCTGGAAATACGGTTCGCAAGGCGTCAAAGGCGGGTAGGTCACCGTAAGCCGGACGCTGCCGTGTCCGACACGGCAACCCATTGTTGAACTGGGGGCGGTTTCCGTATCACATGAACGTTTGACGATGATTCTAGGACTCACCGGGGGCTTTGGCTGCGGGAAATCGACGGCGGCGAAGCTTTTCGCCGAATGGGGGTTCCGTCATATCGATTCCGACATTATCGTCAGGGAGCGGGTTCTTCCGTCGGAACCGGTGACCACAGCCCTAAGGGGCCGCTACGGAGAACGGGTCTTCCTTCCAACGGGACAGGTCGACCGCCCCGCGCTGGCGAAGATCGTGTTCGCGGATGATTTGGAAAGGATTTGGCTAGAGAATCTTACGCATCCCGGGTTCTTCGATATCGCCCGGGGGCTGCTCCGGGAAGAACCCGGCTGCGACTGGGTGATGGAAGTGCCGCTCCTGTACGAGATATCCCTCGAGAATTGGTTTGATTTCACGGTCTGCGTGGCCTGTGATGGCATTTCTCAACTCGCTCGTTTGGAGCAGCGCGGTTTGGACCGAGCGCTCGCCGAGCAACGCATATCCAAGCAATTGCCGCTGGCTCGGAAGATCGAGCTGTCCGACTTCGTCCTTTGGAATGATGGTTCAACCGGATTTCTCAAGTCACAGGTCGACCGCATCGTTACCTCACTGAACCGATCCAAGGCAGGCGCACCCTTCACAGAACACACTGATGTCCCTTCCTCCCAAGTCCGACGACGAGGCTTCCGCACTTAGCGACAGCGCCAAGGCCGCCAAGCCGCGCGGCCGGCCGCGCGGCCGCAAGGCGAACGTTGAAACGGAACCCGCCCAGGAGGAGGCGAAGCCTGCCGTCTTTGTGCCCGAGAAAAGGCCCGAGCCCGAGCCGCCGGCCGCGCCAACACCGGTGCCGCAGGAGGCTCCGCAGCTCCCGGCAGCCGCCCAAGAGAGCCGCGATGTCGGGGGAGAGCCCGCCGGAGAAAACGACGGCCGGTATGGCCAAGGCGGCGGCCAGGGAGGCGGGCAGGGCGGGGGGCGCGGCGAGTGGCAGGACCGCAATTCCTGGAAGCGCAACAAGCGCAAACGCGGCCGGCACGGCGGCCAGTGGCAGCCGGGGCCCGGGGGCGGGCCGCCGCGCTATCCCCAGCAGCCGCCGCCGCCCGCGCCTCCGCCGGTCTACGGCGACCTACCGGACCCTGCGCGGTTTGCGGACCTTGCCGCGCTTGACGCCCTCGCGAAGGAGATTTCCTCGGGCAAGGGGGAGGCGCTCTACCTTGACCACCTCTATTCGCTGAACCTTGCCGACCTCACCGCGTTTGCGCGGGGCATGAAGGTCTCGTTCGAGGGCGCACCCAACAGGCTGCAGCTGCTCTCGCAGATATTCGTGAAGGCGACAGAGGAGCAGCGCGCCCTTGCCGACCGCGGCTACGTCGACATCACCGACCGGGGATCGTTCATCGTTCACGAGTTCGTCAACTACCGGCTCTATCCGGAGGATCCGTTCCTTCCGGAGAGTCTCATCCGGCGTTACGGGCTCAAGCGCGGCCACCAGGTCGAGGTCCTGATCCAACCGCCCCGCGAGGGCGAGCGATGCCCGTCGGTCATCCGGATCGACAAGGTGATGGGTCATGATCCCGACGAGATCTCCAAGGTCACCCCGTTTGAGGAGCTTATCCCGTATTATCCCCTGAAGCGGATCCTGCTCGAGGACCCCGACATCCAGAAGGACGTGTCGATGCGGGCGGTCGACATCCTGACACCCATCGGATTTGGCCAGCGCGGTCTCATCGTCGCCCCCCCGAGGACGGGTAAGACGATACTCCTGCAGAACATCGCCAACTCGGTCTCCGAGAACAGCCCCTTTGCGAAGCTTATCCTTCTCCTCGTCGACGAGCGCCCCGAGGAGGTCACCGACTTCAGGCGCCACACGAAGGGAGAGGTCGTGTCCTCGACCTTCGACGAGGCACCGGAAAGCCATGTGCACTGCGCCGAGATGGTCGGGGAGAAAGCCCGCCGCCTAGTGGAGCAGGGCGAGCACGTCGTCATCCTCCTTGACTCGATAACGAGGCTTGCGCGCGCCTACAACGCGCTCGCTTCGAGCTCGGGCAAGATCATGTCCGGAGGCCTCGAGTCGAACGCCCTGCAGAAGCCGAAGCGCTTCTTCGGCGCCGCGCGCAACATCGAGGGGGCGGGCAGCCTCACGATCATCGCGACCGCGCTGGTCGACACCGGCAGCAGGGCCGACGAGATCATCTTTGAGGAGTTCAAGGGCACCGGCAACATGGAGCTCCACCTTGACCGCGGCCTGGTTGAGCGCAGGATATTCCCCGCCATCAATATCGACCGATCAGGCACCCGCAAGGAGGAGCTGATCTACCACCCGGAGGAGCTCCAGCGCATCTACGGCCTCAGGCGCGCGATGCAGGGCCTCGGGCCCATCGAGTCGATGGAAATGTTGATTCAGCGCTTGAAGAAGACCAAATCAAACGCTGAATTCCTCCTCAGCCTTAGCCGACAGTAGGCACTCACCAAGGGCCACCATGAGCTACGAGATGAACGAACTGCTCGAACTCGTCTTCGAGCAAAACGCGTCCGACCTCCACCTGCAGGTCGGGCAACCTCCGACGCTCCGGCTGAGCGGCAGCATGACGCCGATCGACGGGCCGCCGCTTACGCCGCTCGACACGGAGAAGCTGATGCTTTCGATCACGCCGGACGTGCATATCCAGAGCACCAAGCTGAACGGCGGCGCCGACTTCGGCTTCGCGTACATGGACAAGGCCCGCTTCCGGGTGTCGGTGCTCAAGTCGAAGGGCAACTACGGCATGGTCCTCCGCCAAATTCCCAACCGGATGTTCGGCCTGAGGGACATTGGCATGCCCGACAAGATCCGGGAGCTGCTGTACAGGCCCCGCGGACTGATCCTGGTCACGGGACCGACGGGCTCCGGCAAGTCGACGACTTTGGCGTCGATGATCAACTACGTTAACGAGAACCGCGACGGCCACATCATCACGATCGAGGACCCGATCGAGTACTACCACCCCCACAAGCGCTGCGTCGTGACGCAGCGCGAGGTGCACGTGGACGTTCCGAGCTTCTCCGAGGCGATCCGGCGCGCCCTGCGGCAGGACCCCGACATCATCCTCGTCGGCGAAATGCGCGACTTGGAGACGATCGAGGCCGCGATCAGCGCCGCCGAGACGGGCCACCTTGTCTTCGGCACGCTGCACACCAACAGCGCCGCCAAGACGGTCGACCGCATCGTGGACGCCTTCCCGGCGAACATGAAGGACATGATCCGCACACAGCTGGCGTCGTCGCTCGTGGCCGTCATCTCCCAGGTCCTCTGCAAGAAGATCGGCGGCGGCCGCATCGCCGGCTACGAGATCATGGTGAACACCAGCTCCATCGCGTCGCTGATCCGCGAGAACAAGACATTCCGCATCAACTCCGACATCCAGACGGGCGCGAACCTCGGGATGATCACGATGGACACGCACCTCATGAACCTGGTCAACCGCGAGCTCGTTTCGCCGGACGAGGTCCTCGAGAAGGCGCAGGACCCCGTGCTGATGCGGGAGAAGCTGCTGGCGATGGGCGCCCGCCTGAGGGAGGTCTGAACCTTTGGGCCGGGCCCGCGGCCTCAGCCCGGTAGCCGCCTGATGAGGAGCGGGGCCTCGAGGCCCAGGATCCTTTCCGTGAATTCCTCTCCGGGGGGAGCGTTCCTGAGCGCCCTCTGCACCATCCCCATCTTGGCGTCCAGGTTGTCAACCATCGACACGAACACGGCCTCCGGCGTGGCGGCCATCGCGGCCGCGCCCCATTCGAGCTTACCCTGGTGACTGAGGATGATGTGCTCGAGGCGCTCGGTCCGCTCGGGGTCGAGCTTGGCCTTGAGCGCCGCCTTGCGGACAAGCTGGTAGCCGAGCACGACATGCCCCTGGAGAATGCCCCGGCGCCCCCTCCTTGCGGCCAGGGGCCCCTCGTACTCGATCGTCTTGCCGCTGTCGTGAAGCAGTATCCCGGCCATCGCCAGGTCCGGGTCGACGTCACGGTAAAGCGGCAGGAGCGCCTTCGCGGCGCGGGCCATGTGGACGGTGTGCTCGAGAAGCCCGTGGCGGTAGGCATGGTGCATCATCGTGGCGGCGGGGGCTGTCCGGAAGGTCTCGCCGACCTCGTCCACGACATTGCGGACCGTCGCCCGGAGCTCGGCTTGGCCGACGGAATCGACGAACTGGATGAACTCGCTCCAGAGGGCGTCGGCGTCCTCGGGGGCCGTCTCCACGAGGCTGGCGATCACCTCGGGCGACTGCAGCTCGTCCTCGGGGACGATGGAGGCGCGCAGGAGCTTCGGCGAGAGCCGGCCCTGGTAGGTCTCGGCGTTGCCCTCTACCTTCAGCACCGCGCCCTCTTCCGCAGAGCGGACGACCTCGAACGCCGGGCTGTCCGAGAAGACCGTGCAGTTGAATGATCCCGTCCGGTCGCCGAGCTCCACGCTCAGGTACGGGTTTCCATTCGCGGCCGTCTTGACCGAAAGCTTCCTGAGCACGAGGACGCTCGCGAACGCGCGCCCGGAGGAGGCATCCGAGGCCTTTAGGTCGCGGACACATGAGAGGGGAGGGTTTGGATCAGCCATATTTTTTGACCAGCTCCGTGTAACTCCTGAAGAAGGGGTGGGTCGCCCCGCCCAGAGCGGAATAGAACACGGTTTCCGACGGCAGGACTTGTGCGCCCGAGCGCGCCAGCGCGTCAAGGCATACCCGGGCGTCGGCCTCCCGCCGCGCGCCGACGCAGTCGCTGAGCACCGTGACCGCAAGACGCGCCTTCAGGGCGTCCGTCGCGGTCTGAAAGACGCAGATGGGAGTCTCGACGCCGCAGATGATGAGCCGCTCGAAGCCTCGGCCGTGCGTCAGGGCGCGGCGCACGGGACTCTCGGCCGCAAGTGCGGAGAAGGTGTCCTTCGCATGCACCTCCGGCCCGTCCACGAGCCCGAGAAGGGAGGGCTCGGTCCCGCCGAGCCGCGCGGGAACCTGCTCGGTGAATGCGACCGGGATCGCGAGCCCGCGGGCGGACGCGACCGCGAACTTGCACCGGCGCAGGACCCGCTCGCCGTTCCCGACAACGCGCAGGAAGACGGGCTGCATGTCGAGGCAGAGGAGGAGGGTGCTCACGGGAAATAGCGCTGCCGCGCCTTGACCTGCACAATGCGCCGCTCGGGAAGGATGTAGGCTGTCAGGTAGCCCCCCATGACGCAGCCGGTGTCGATCCCGATGGACCACTTGAGCTTGTAGATCTCGGGCCTTGGCGTGTGGCCGTAGACCACGAAGGGAGGCCCTCCCCAGAGGTCGGCCCAGGGCGGGGCGTTGGGATCGTCCGCCCTCTTCCTCGCGCGCCCCTCCTTGTCGACAACCTGAATTCTCGTGACGACCTCCGCGGGCTGCCTTTGCCACGGCTCGTTGGGCAGGAACCCCCCGTGGACAAAGACGGTGTTGAGGGCCGCCTCCTCGTACGTGAGGGGCATGGATTCAAGGTAGGCCCAGTCCTCTGGGCGCAGGGCGTCAAACGTCTCGAGGTCGTGCTCCTTCATGTACTTCTTGTCGCCCGTCCTCTTGAACTTGAGGAGCCTGAGCTCGTGGTTGCCGAGCAGGCAGACGCAGCCCGAGGCCTTCGCCAGGTCGATCACCTTCGTGCTGTCGGGGCCGCGGTTCACGATGTCGCCGAGGAGCACGACCCTGTCGCCCCCCTTCAGGTCGAGCAGCTGGAGCATATCCGAGAATTCGTGGTGGCAGCCGTGGATGTCGCCGACGGCTATGAGGCGTCCGGTCATTGGTTTTGGCGCAAGTGGCGTTGCGGCGCAAATTTGCTAGCGTCCACACACGGTGGAAGTAAACAAGAAAGGTTCCAAATCATGGAATTGAACCTTCAGCCCCGGGCGTCCTCGTGTTTTGTCTCCGGAAGGCCCTTCAGCGAGGGCGACCGGGTCGCGAGCCTTTTGTCGATGACCGACTCCGGGGCGGTGCTTCGCTACGACGCCCTCGAGGCAAACGCGGACCAGGTCGTCCCGCAGGGGTATGTTGCGTGCCGCTGGGTGCAGGTCTTCAAGCCCCAGCCGAAGGAGGGGAACGCCGACCGGGCGCTCAAGCTGACGGCGGAAAACCTCTTCCTGACCCTCGCCGACCCGTCGACCGAGGCGACGCCGGAGACGGACCGCCTCGTGCGCTTCCTCGCCCTCCTGCTTGAAAGAAAGCGCCTGCTCAGGCCCAGGGGGCGCTCCCCCGAGGGGAGGGACCTCTACGAGCACTCGCGCACCAAGCAGCTCTTCCAGGTGCCGGCCATCGACCTGAGCCCCGATTTCTTCGTGGCCGTGCGCGAGCAGCTCTCCGTCCTTGTCGGCGAGCCAAAGGCGCCCCCCGCAACACCGGCGACGCCCGCGCCGTCCTGAAAGACCTGCGGCCCCCAATCAGCGTCCCTGTCCGTTCCGTAGGCGGCGCTCAGGCGCTCTCCAGAGCCTGCTGCAGGTCCCAGATGAGGTCCTCCTGGTTTTCTATCCCGATGGAAAGGCGTACCAGATCGTCGCTGATTCCTCCCATCTGCTTGTCCTCGGGAGTGAGGCCTGAATGCGTCATTGTGGCGGGATGCTGCGCCAGCGATTCGGTGGAGCCGAGTGAGACCGCGAGCCGGAAGACCTTGAGGTGGTCGAGGAACTGGAACGCCTCCCTCTCCCCCCCGCGGATATAGAACGAAATCAGCGAGCCCGGCCCCGTGTGCTGTTTGCGGTAGATCGCGAATTCGGGGTCGTCCGGGGTTAGCAGACCGATGTAGAGAACCCTGCGCACCTTTGGGTGCGAGACGAGAAACGCGGCCACCTCCACGGCGTTGCGCTGCTGCTGCTCGGCTCGGATCTTGAGGGTCTCTAGTGAACGCGTGAGCAGCCAGGCCGTGTACGGATTGGGCATCCCGCCGAGCAGCGCACGGTGCTGCGCGATGGCGGCGAGCAGCCCGTCGTCATTGGCCAGCGCCACTCCGCCGACCACGTCCGAGTGGCCCCCGATGAATTTCGTGGCCGAATAGAGCACGATGTCCGCGCCGACCTTTGCGGGCTGGGCGAAGACCGGGCCCGCCATCGTGTTGTCGACAATCACGAGGATGCGCCCGAGGCTGCGGCCAGGGGCCGCGGGGGCGTGGCGTAGCGCCAGTTCCTTCATGCGGCCTATGTCGGTCAGCCGGTTATTGGGGTTCGCCGGGCTTTCGATGTAGATTGAGCGGGTGCGCGGCGTGATGAGCGGCTCGGCCAGCGCCGGCGCGTCGAAGCCCGCCGGCACGAAATGCGCCGCGATGCCAAAGCGCTTAAGGAAATGGTGGATGAGCGAATCGGTGCCGCCATAGACCGGCGCGCAGGCGATAATCTCGTCGCCCGGTTGATGGGTGGCCAGCAGGGTCGTGGCGATTGCGGCCATTCCGCTTGAGAAGCTGCAGGCATCCTTCATGCCCTCCCAGAGGGCAACGCGGTCCTCGAAGATCTCGAGGTTGGGGTTGTTGATCCGGGAATAGATCAGGCCCATTTCGCGGCGTGGCGGCGGCGTACCCTCTCCGTGAGCCCAAGCGAAGAACTGCTTGCCGTCGGATGCGTGCTTGAAGACGAAGGTGGAGGTGAGAAACACGGGCGGCTTGACGGCGCCCTCGCTCAGCCACGGGTCGAAGCCGTAGCTAAGAGCGAGGGTCTCGGGGTGCATCCGGGCGATATCGGAATCGGATAATTTGCTCATGGGGTAGTCTGGTTTCCCCGGAGGCTAACCGACGGGGCGACCTTTGTCTGCCCGCATTTGGGGTGTCGGGCCAAAATCGCGGCGGTCGGTAAGCCGAGATGCCGAAAGCATTATGCGTGCTTGCCGGCCCAAATCTGCCAATAGTGCACCAATCACATGGACCTGTTCCGGACGAAGCCGATTGCCGCGTTCAATGCCGAAGTCGCCACAGGCCAGCAGCTGAACAAGAGCCTGTCGCCCCTCAATCTGGTGAGCCTGGGCATCGGCGCCGTGATCGGCGCAGGCATATTTGTCATCACCGGAAACGCCGCGGCGACCTACGCGGGACCGGCGATCGTCCTCTCGTTCATCATCTCGGGCCTCGGCTGCCTGTTCGCCGGACTGTGCTACGCGGAGTTTGCGGCCATGCTCCCCATCGCCGGGAGCGCCTACACCTACGCGTACGCGACGCTCGGCGAGTTTGTCGCATGGATCATCGGCTGGGACCTGATCCTTGAGTACCTCTTCGCCTCGTCCACGGTGGCGGTCGGCTGGTCGGGGCACACGCAGGATTTTCTCTCGGAGTTCGGCCTGCGCCTGCCGGCCGCCCTGAGCCAGGCGCCGATCAAGTACGCCTCGAGCGCGGGCTTCCAGTCAACGGGGGCGCTTTTCGACCTGCCGGCCGCCGCGATCGTGGTCTTCCTGTCCTGCCTCCTCGTGATTGGGATCAAGCAATCGGCCGCCTTCAACAATGTCATTGTGACCGTGAAGGTGACGGTCCTGCTGGCCGTCATCGGCTTTGGCGCGTGGTTTCTATTCAGCCATCCCGCCCTGGCGAAGGCCAACCTGACCCCTTTCATCCCGGCGAACACCGGGCGTTTCGGCGAGTTCGGCTGGAGCGG
>Ga0265313_10000532_pt1 | contig 39861 bp, 35 predicted proteins | sample 4123metaG_FD_203122 | JGI IMG/M metagenome (GOLD analysis project Ga0265313, IMG submission 203122) | Rhizosphere microbial communities from Carex aquatilis grown in University of Washington, Seatle, WA, United States - 4-1-23 metaG | ecosystem: Host-associated > Plants > Roots > Rhizosphere >... | reverse complement strand
CCCGCCAACATCTCCATCCTGCTCCTGCCGCCCAAGTCGCCCGAGCTGAACCCGACCGAGAACACCTGGCAGTTCCTGCGCGACAACTGGCTCTCCAACCGCGTCTTCAAATCCGCCGAGGACATCGTCGATCACTGCTGCGACGCCTGGAACAAGCTTGTCGATCAACCCTGGCACATCATGTCCATCGGATTGCGCGACTGGGCCAACGGGTTCTGATCAGTGCTGATTAGTATTAATCATCTGTCGGCCGTCAAGACATCGCGCGACTGTTATCCTATTCGCAGCCGTTCTTGCGGCTTGCGAAGCAACAACCGGTCAACCAAATCGGTCGACAACCGCCGCTGAAACTACAGCCCCCATAGCAGGGTCGTCCGCAGTTTTGGGCAACAACGAAATCGACAGCCTAAGATCACAGGTCGCGGCCTGCTGGTATGTCGATCCAAATACCCACCTGGCGGACAACACCATCATCGAGGTTCGTGCAATGATGTTGCCAAACGGAAAGGTACAGTCTGCCAATTTGGTCGACCAAGCTCAGATGGTGTCGGATGCCGATTATCGATCTGCGGCACAGGCGGCATTGCGAGCAGTTTTGAAGTGCAGTCCATATAAGTTGCCTCGAGACAAGTACCAGTACTGGAGATCGATTGTCTTTACATTCAACCCCACGGGCCTCGTAGGCAACTGAACCGCTGAGAAAGATCGCGGTTTATCACTCTCCCGGCGGTCTCGGCGCCGGCAGCTCGACGTTGCGCTCGGTGCCTGTCGGGCTGCCCAGGAGAAGCCGCAGTTTCCAGCGTTGCCAGCCGGCGCGGTAGGCGGCCATGTCGGGAATCCGGATGAGGGCCCGGCTGGCGTAGAACTCGGCGGGCGAGGGCTGCGCGGTGCCGAAGAGCGGCAGCGATACACCGACGTCCGTGTGGACCGGATCGCTCGAGCCGCCTTCGGCGGTGACGCCGATGCCGAATCCGTCCTGATCCTCCCGGGTGATCGTGCGATCGGTGGAGACCCGGTCGGCGGCCAGGGTCGTGCCATCGGGGGCGAGGAGCTCCGCCTTCTCGATCGGCTGGCGGTCTTCCAGGGTGACCTCGACGGTATCGGGGCTGCCGGCGAGGAAGCCGGCGGTGAAGGTCGGCCGCGAGGGCGGGGCGGGGGCCGGGCTTTCATCGGCGCAGGCCGCGAGACCCGCTGCCAGCGCCGCCGCCAGCAGCATCCGGACGCAAGAGACGCTCAATCTATCCATGGCCGTCATTATGGCACCGGGGCATGGCAGAGCGCCGCTGGCGGCATTCACTTCTGCGTCAATCCGGTAGCATAATCAAACCCCGATGGAGCTTGTCCGCGACCAGCGCGCGATTCTCGACCGCCGGCGGCTTTCGGCCGCCCTGCTCTGGGCCGGCGAGCGGGGCGAGCCTGCCGTACTGGATTGCCTGAAGAAGGCCCTAGCCGAGGGGCGGGCCGAGATTCGGCGCCGGTTCGAGGCCGGGGCGCGGGCCGAGGACGCCGGCCTCCGGGTCAGCCATGAGACCTGCTTCCTCATGGATCAGCTGATCCGCTGCCTCTACGACTACGTCGCGGAGCAGGTCTTCCCGCTGGCCAACCCGAGCGCCGGCGAACGGCTGGCCCTGGTGGCGCTGGGCGGCTATGGCCGGGGCGAGCTGGCGCCCTTCTCGGACATCGACCTTCTGTTCCTGCTGCCCTACAAGCAGACGCCCCATGGCGAGCAGGTGGTGGAGTTCATGCTCTATCGCCTGTGGGACCTGGGCCTCAAGGTCGGCCACGCGGTGCGCTCGGTGGACGAATGCCTGCGCCAGGCCCGGGCCGACATGATCGTCCGCACCAGCCTCCTGGAGGCGCGCTTCCTGTGGGGCGAGCAGCCGCTCCATCAGGAGCTGCGCCAGCGGTTTCGGCGCGAGATCGTCGCCGGCAGCGGTCCCGATTTCGTCGAGGCCAAGCTCGCCGAACGCGACGCCCGCCTCGCCCGGGTCGGCGACACGCGCTATGCGCTGGAGCCCAACATCAAGGAGGGCAAGGGGGGCCTGCGCGACCTCCAGACCCTCTACTGGATCGCCAAGTACCTCTACCAGGTGGACGACGTGAGCGCGCTGGTCGACCGGGGCGTGCTGAGCGCCGAGGAGGCGGCCGCCTTCGACAAGGCCGCCGCCTTCCTGTGGACCTTGCGCTGCCACCTCCACTATCTGGCCGACCGCGCCGAGGATCGCCTCACCTTCGACCTCCAGCCCGAACTCGCCCGGCGCATCGGCTACACCGACCATGCGGGCACCCGCGGGGTCGAGCGGCTGATGAAGCACTACTTCCTGGTGGCCAAAAGCGTCGGCGATCTGACTCGCATCTTCTGCGCCGCGCTCGAAGCCAAGCACCAGCGCAAGCCGCGCCTGCGCCTGCCGGCATTCGGCCTGCTCCGGCGCGAGGTCGAAGGCTTCCCCGTCGAGGGCGGGCGCCTGTCCCTCTCCGGGCCGGCGCTGCTGACGGAGAATCCCGTCAACATGCTGCGCCTGTTCGAAGTCGCCCAGCGCCGCGGCCTGGACATCCATCCCCACGCCATGCATCTGGTGACCCGCCATCTGCGCCTGGTGAAGCAGCTGCGCCGGGATCCCGAGGCGAACCGCCTGTTCGTTGCCATGCTGACTTCGCCCAAGGGCCCGGAGGCGACCCTGCGCTGGCTCAACGAGGCCGGCGTCTTCGGGCGCTTCATCCCGGACTTCGGCCGCGTCGTCGCCCAGATGCAATACGACATGTACCACCACTACACGGTGGACGAGCACACCCTGTTCGCCATCGGCATCCTCCACCGCATAGAGCAGGGCGAGCTGAAGCAGGAAGCCCCCGTCGCCTCGACGGTGGTGCATCAGGTGCTCTCGCGCCGGGTGCTCTATCTCGCCATTCTGCTGCACGATATCGCCAAGGGCCGCGGCGGCGACCATTCGGAGCTCGGGGCCGAGATCGCCCAGAGCCTGGGCCCGCGCCTCGGCTTCAGCGAGGAGGAGACCGAACAGGTCGCCTGGCTGGTCCTGCATCACCTGCTGATGAGCAACACCGCCTTCAAGCGCGACATCGACGATCCCCGGACGATCGAGAATTTCGCCGCCGCGGTGCAGTCACTGGAACGCCTGCGCCTGCTGCTGGTCCTGACGGTGGCCGACATCCGGGCGGTGGGCCCACGGGTCTGGAACAACTGGAAGGCGGCCTTGCTGCGCGAGCTCTACTGGCGCACCGCCGAGAAGCTTTCCGGCGGGTTGGAGACGCTGGCCGCCGAAACCCGCGCGATCGAGGCGCGCGAGGCCCTGGTCCGCGAACTCGCGGGCTGGACGCCGGCCGAGATCGAAAGCCATCTCGCCCGCGGCCACGCGGCCTATTGGCTTGCCTTCGATGCGCCGGCCTTGGCGCGCCAGGCGCGGCTCATCCGGACCGTCGCCGCCGAAGGCCAGCCGCTCGCCCTCGACACCCGCATCGACCGAGCGCGCGGCTCGACCGAGGTGACGGTGGCCGCGACCGACCGGCTCGGCCTCTTCGCCGATCTCGCCGGCGCTTTCGCGCTCGCCGGCGCCGACATCGTCGATGCGCGAATCTTCACGCTTGCCGACGGTCTCGTCCTCGACAGCTTCACCATCCAGGATGCCGGCGGCGCCTTCGAGGAGCCATCCAAGCTCGCGCGCCTGGCGGCGATTATCCGGCGCATCGTCGTCGATTCCCCCGGCGACGGACCCCAGGACATCGCCATCCCGCCGGCGGCCTTCGCCAGCCGCTTCGACCTCTTCACCGTCGTGCCCCGGGTGTTGCTGGACAACAAGGCCAGCGCCGGCCACACGGTGATCGAGGTGAACGGGCGCGACCGCAAGGGCCTGCTCCATCGGCTGACCCGCACGCTCGCCGACCTCAAGCTGCAGATCGCCAGCGCCAAGGTCTCCACCTTCGGCGCCCGGGCCGTCGACGTGTTCTACGTCAAGGACCAGTTCGGCCTGAAGATCGAAGACGAGAAGCGCCTGAAGGCGATCCGCGAGCGCCTGATGGAGGCGTTGAGCGAACCGGCGGCGGGCGGGCGTCCGGTTGAAACTGCGCGCAGCATCGCCGTGGCCGAATGAGCGAATGGCGCCGATTGACCCGCCGGCTCGAAGCCGACGCCATGGCGCTCACCGAGGATCTCATCGCCCGCCTCGGCCAATGCCCGCCCGAGCCCGGCTGGAGCCCGGCCGACCAGCGCTTCGAGGACGAAGACTATAGCCGGATGATGCGAAGCCTGCTAGCCGAGCGCCCGACGGACCAGATCTGGCTGTTCGCCTATGGCTCACTCATGTGGCGGCCGGCCTGTCCCGACTGCGAGCGCCGTCCGGCCAGGCTGCGCGGTTATCATCGGCGCTTCTGCCTGTGGATGCGCCGGTATCGCGGGACGCCCGAGCGGCCCGGGCTGATGCTCGCCCTCGATCATGGCGGGGAATGCCGGGGCCTGGCGCTGCGCCTCGATGCCGGCGACGCCGAGCGCCACCTGGAGCAGGTGCTGCGCCGCGAGCTGGTCTTGAAGCCGCCCGCCTATCGCCCGCGCTGGCTGAGGCTCCAGACGGCCGAGGGCCCGATCGCGGCACTCGGCTTCGTCATCGACCGCAAGAGTCCGCGCTACACCGGCGCGCTGGAAGATACCAAGGTGGCGGAGGTCCTGGCCGGCGCCATCGGCCACGCGGGCACGGGTGCGGAATACCTGCTGCGCACAGTCAAGGAGCTGGAACAGATCGGCTGCCGCGACCAGCATCTCTGGCGCCTCCAGGCGCTGGTCGCGGAGCGGCTGGCGGCACTTCCGGCGGACGGATAGCCATTTTTCGTCATTCCCGCGGAAGCGGGAATCCAAGGCGGCAAGCAGTTCGCCGGCCCATGGACCCCCGCTTGCGCGGGTATTATGCACTTGACGTAGGAAGCTACAAGCTGTAGAATGATGGCCAAAAAGTGAGACTGGCCATGGACAGCATCACGCGCTTCCGAGTTCTACAGACAGCCCTACTGGTCGGTGTTTATGTCGTGATGGGCGTTGTGTTCGCCTGCGTGTGTTTGATCATGCCCCACATCGTTCGGGGCGTTTCACAACAGAACGCGCACGCCGCAGCATTTGCTGCTCTCACAGTGCCTCCTCTCGCAGGGGTCGTTCATGGCGCAATAGTGTGGTTTCGCGGCACACGCCCGCTGCGGGAAATGAAGAACCGCGGAGAGTCGCTATGAACGTTGATCTTACCGACCCGATCTTTAACGACGAGGAAGCCGCCCGGAAGCACTTCGAGGCGCGGCGCTGGCCGGATGGCCCTGTGTGCCCCCATTGTGGCGTTGTGGGCGAGGCGACCGAGATGCAGGGCAAGACCACCCGTCCCGGCCTCTATAACTGCCGAGCCTGCGACAAGCCATTTAGCGCAACCATCGGGACGATCTTCGAGCGGTCCCATATCCCCATGCACAAGTGGTTGCTGGCGGTCTATCTGATGGCGGCTAGCAAGAAGGGTATCAGCGCCCAACAGCTATTCCGCACGCTCGGCTTTGGTTCCTACCGAACCGCATGGTTCATGGCGCACAGGATCAGGGAGAGCATGCGCGAACTCGGCATGCCGCCACTCGGCGGGACCGGCAAGACTGCCGAAGCCGATGAAGCCTTTGTCGGCGGTCGCGAGACAAACAAACACAAGAAGGTCCGCAGCAAGCAGCACACTGGCGGTTTTGGCGGCAAGGAAGCCGTGTTCTCCATCGTCGAGCGCGGGGGCAAGGTTCGGTCCCACCACGTTCCGAGCGTAAGCGCCAAAACGCTTCGCCCGATCTTGGAGGCCCAGCTTGATAAGAACTCGGTCCTGATGACGGATGGCGAGGGCCAGTATCGCTTGCTAGGGCCGATGTATGCCGACCACAAAGTGGTCAACCACCGCATCGGCGAGTATGTGCGCGGCGATGCCCATACCAATACCGTTGAAAGCTACTTTGCCACGCTCAAGCGCGGCATCAATGGCACATACCACCACGTGAGCCAGCAGCACTTGAAGCGGTATCTGTGCGAGTTTGATTTCCGGCACAACGAGCGCGCGGCGCTCAAGGTGTCGGATCCCGAGCGGGCGGAAAGGATTTTACGCGGCTCGGTCGGCAAACGGGTGACGTATCAAGAAACTAACGGAAAAGGTTCCAAGGCAGCCGACTAGGATTTGGCGGGGGCCTTCACGCTGGCGCGACGAGAACCAGCTTTCTTTCGACTTTTGGCCCCAGCGGGAGGATGACTAGCGTGCGGCTCGGGACTCCGCGAAATCATATGGCGTAGGATCGCATCCGCTCGGCGCTCGGTTTGCTGCGGCCTGTATTGGCCGTCGTCTTGTCGGTTCGCCATAACGGGATAATAGCATGGCCAACCCAAAGCGAAAATCCCTGCGCAGGCTTGCCAAATATGGCTTGCCGCATACGCACCCCGCGTTCCGACCTTACGTCGTCGCACTCGGGGAGCTTGCTCTTGCGTGGAATGAACTGCACTAGGCTGCGGACTCATAAAGGCGAAGCCATAGGCGGGTCGAGGCTAATTTGACCATGGCGAGGTAGTTCAGGGGGCTGCGGTCGTAGCGTGTAGCGATGTGCCTGAATTGTTTGAGCTTGTTGAAGCATCGTTCGATGAGGTTGCGCTGCCTATATAGCCGCTTGCTGTAGGTGATGCCGTCATAGCGGTGGCAGCGAGGGGGAATGTGCGGGCTGCAATCCTGGTCCTCGATCAACTCCCTGATCCAATCGGCGTCATAGGCTCTGTCGGCAATCACCCTGGCATTGGCCGGCAGGTTGTTGAGTAGAAGCTCGGCCATGGGAGCGTCATTGGCTTGGCCGTCCGACAGCTCAACTTGTACCGGCAGGCCATTGCCGACGACACGTGCATGCAGCTTGCTGGTCAATCCTCCGCGGCTTCGACCGATACAAGCGCCTCCAGCATGTTTTTTTGGGCGGCGGCCTGTTGATGAACACGCACGCTGGTCGAATCGATCATCTGCACCTTGCCGTCATGAGCGGCGATCACCGCCTCCATCAGCCGATCCCACACGCCCGCTTTGCGCCAGCGATTGAAGCGGTTGTAGATCGTCGTCGGCGGGCCGTAGCGCTCCGGCACATCGGCCCACGGCGCTCCCGATCTCAGCACCCAGAAGATACCGTTCAGAACCCTCCGGTCGTCCACCCGCGGCACACCGCGCGGCTTGTTCGGCAGCAGCGGTTGGATCACCTTCCACCCGTAGTCCGTTAGATCGTAGCGCGCCATCGCAAGGCTCCTTTCGGAACCTTGAATCACTTTTCCCATCTCTTGGGAATCATTTATGAGTATGCGACCTAGTCTCTTGCCCTATTGTTTTGCAACGTCATGGGCGGCGGACTTGCCAACCAGTTCCTAGCTGTGTGGCACGCTCTCAAGATGGATCGTGCGCAACGGGACGTTTTGCTTGCCGCTACACAGGAAATTCCGCATCCCGATTTCTCACCCATCGGCGCGAAAGCATTCCACGAAGAAATCAAGTGGATATGCGGGCAGGCCAACAGTTTGGAAGACATGAGAAATGACGCTCTGCACTCGCCGCTGTGGGCCTATAAACGCGGAGAACTAGGCATCATCGTGCAGCCGGTCGGCGGCCTTGGGCATATCCGCGCTCGCAAGCTAGCAAGCAAGGGAGACATCCTGCGGGAATTTCGCTTGTGCTGCGAATCGGCAAGAATTCTTACGGCTTACTCGCAGGAAATGCAGGATGCCTTGGGCGATTATAGGCAGCCATGGCCCGAAAGACCGCCGTTGCCAAATCGCGGGGATTCCAATGACAAGAAACGGCCCCCCCAAGCGCCGAAAGCAAAACCGACTCCCCCGCCTCAATCATCGCGGGAGTGATTTCGGCTTCGTTAGATGATTTTGCGTTTTCTCCGTCGGCGGCTATCTGACACCTACCATTTGATACGGACACTAAGCATGGTCCATTACTCCAAGCACCCTCTGGACGGCTGCCTGGAACGAGTACGTCGGGCAAACGAACACTTGAGTGAGCTTGAGCGGGAAATCGGTATTATGATCGAGAAACAGGCGCACGCCGTCCCATTCGATCTCGACCCAAAGCCACCGCATGGCGCCGTAAATGTCGGGCGGCCACCGGAAACATTCGCCGGCCTCCGACTTGGCACGCTGGTGGGTGAGATCGTCTACAATCTCAGATGCGCCTTGGATTACCTCATTTATGCCCTCGCCGAACTCGATTCCGGCGCCCCTCAAAAGCGCACCCAATTTCCAATCATGGAAACGGCACAGGACTTCGCGAGATGGAGTAAGACCATGCTCAAGGGCGTCAACCCCGGCCATATCGCAGCAGTCGAGAGATTGCAGCCGTACAATGGATGCAGTTGGACGGACGCTCTCGGCGCACTCTCGAACATGGACAAACACAGGCATATTGTCCCTGGACAGGGCCGGATGAAAGCGACGGTTCATTCTGCGCTGGAAACCGATCTCAGCCGGATTAGCGGCGCATTTGAACGCAAAGCAAAACATCCCCTCACTGGCGCGGAAGTGCACGTGAAGATTCACGTCGTGAGCGAGATAACGTTCATGAACGGGGCGGAGGTCATACGCACGCTTCATGAACTCGAAGCGCAAGTTGCTAATACACTTCGAGATTTCGAGCCGGAGTTCTAACGCGGAAAGCGGTGCGCTCAAGGCGCACCCGCTTCACGCCGGCCTGTCGGAGAGATACTAGATGCAGCATCTCCTACGTCAAGTGCATAATTCCCGCTTGCGCGGGGGTGACGAATGTGTGGGGCTTGGAGCGCCGACGAATCGGTGTTGGCGAAGGGTGTTGGCCGGCTTTCGGCTACGCCCGCAACAGGTCGCTCATCGCTGGCGCGGCGCGGCTGTCGGGGAAGATCTTGTTTTCCACCGTCATCTCGTCGAGGCCAAGAGGGCGCTGGCAGACCGCCTTGAAGACCATGCGCAGGTCGGTGGTGGGCGCCAGGTCGCGGGCCTGATAAAGCCAATCGCTCGACAACCCGGGCCAATTCGCGATGACGCGCTTGCCCGCGACATTGCCGCCGAGGACGAAGGCCGCCGTGCCCGTGCCGTGGTCGGTGCCGTTGGTGCCGTTGGGCGCCACCGTCCGCCCGAACTCGGTCGCGACCACGACCGTCGTGCGCGCCCAGACCGGCTGCATCGCCTGTCTCAAGGCCACGAGGCTGTCGGCGAGGCTCTTCAAGGCCGTGGGCAGCCGTCCGGTCATGAGCCCTTGCCCCTGATGAGTGTCCCAGCCGAACGCCTCCAGCACCGCGACCCGGGGCCCGCGCGGATCGGCCAGAAGCTCGCCCACGCCCTTGGCTGCAGCCGGAAGATAGTCCGCCTGCTTCAGGGATTTGACCGTGCCGCCGGAAGCGCCCATGACCTCGTCGCTCACCTGCTGGGCCTGCAGGCCGTCGGCCAGCGCCTTGCTGAACAAGGGATCGTCGCGATAGAGCTCGGCCAGGCGATCCAGCAGATCCTGGCTCGCCGCCGGCAGGACCTGCTCCGGCGACCAGGAGCCGACCTCGGCTGAGCCGCGTAGGATCAAAGGCACCGACGGCCCGACCGAGAGGGCCAGCGACCGGCCGTCATCGGGCATTGCCGCGATCGCCCGGTTGAGCCAACCATTGGCCAGGGCATGGGCGGCACCGCCGGTCTCCAGCATGTCCTGGCCGTCGAAATGGGAGCGGGCGCGATAGGGCGTTGCCGCGGCGTGGAGTACGGCAAGCTCGCCCGACTGCCAGAGCGGCATCAAGGACGCCAACGCCGGGTTGAGGCCGAAATGCCCGTCGAGGTCGAGGCAGCCGCCGGGCTTGCCCGGCTCGTCGAAGGCAAGTGTGCCGCGCTGGCTAACATAGTCCTTGTCGCCATAAGGCGGCACGGCGGCGAGCCCGTCCATGGCGCCGCGTAGCACCACCACGACCACCCGGCTGTCGGTCGGCGCCGAGGCCAGCGCCAGGCGGATGCCGCCGGCATAGGCGAACCCGGTAGCGCCCAGGACCAGAACTCGGCGGCGAGTCAGCATGCCACGCCTCCATTCGTAGAGTTTGCGGATTGCGCCTCACCCCCACCCCAGCCCGCCCTCATCAAGGGGGCGGGGGCAGAGGGTCCGGCCGCTCTTCTTGAAGTCCCTCCCCCCTTGTGGGGGAGGGTTTGGGAGTGGGGTGGTTGCAGCGCGCCCATCGCCACTGTCATGGCATCATCGTCTCTGGAATTCCGGGCTCGCGAGCACGAGGGCGAAGGCGTCCCGAGCCGAGGCCGCATGGGCCACCGCATGGGTCAGCGATTTCCGGACGACCGGCGCGATCGTTCCGGCGATGAGCTGATCGGGCGTGATCCGGCCGCCCACGCGAGCAGACACCGCGGCGGCGAAGTCGGCGCGCTCCATCACGCCGCTGGCCCCGATCCAGGCCTCGGCCTTGTCAGGCCAGCCGGCGGGCGAGGGGGCGTCGAAGGGAAGCTGACCCAGTCCCTTGAGGGCGCCGAGGATGCCTTTGGCCTTGGCCTCGTCGTCGCCCTCGACGCCGATCGCCCGCATCGTCGAGACCACCAGCTCGTTGGGCGACTTCACCTTGGCGAGCGGATCGGCCCAGGCCTCGGGCGCGTCGATGGCGGCCTCCGTCAATGCGCCGAGGTCGCCGTCGCTGTCGCGGAACACGCTCTCGAAGCGCGCGAGGGCCGACGACGGCGGATCGTCGGCGATGAAATGCTGGGCGAACTGGCGGGCGATGTGGCGGGCCGTCGAAGGATGGCGGGCGAGCATGGTGAGCGCGTCCAGCCCCTCCTGTTCGTCGCCTTCCTCGAAACGCTCGCCCAGCAGAACCTTCTCGCCCGGCTCATGCATCGCCCGCCGAAACTGGAAGGCGCCGAAATCGGCTTCCCGCGGCCCGGCGATGGACCAGCCGGTGAGGATCTTGGCGAAGGAGGTGACGTCGGCCTGGGTATAGCCGCCGTCGACGCCCAGCGTGTGCAGCTCCAGAAGCTCGCGGGCGAGGTTCTCGTTGAGGCCGAGCTTGCGGCGCTGTCCCGCCCGCGAATCCGGGCCGGTCGAGCGCGCGTTGTCGAGATAGAGCAGCATCGCCGGATGGCGGGTCACCGCCAGCAGCATGTCGAGGAACCGGCCGGTCACATGCGGGCGGATGGCCTCGCGCTCGAAGGGGCCGGCAAGGCCGATGACGATGGGCCGCTGGATCGAGACCGTGAAATGATTGGACCAGAAGGCGACCAGCCTTTCGCGCAAGGGCGCCTGGCTGTCCACCTGGGCGAAGCAGCGGCCGGCCGCTTCCTTCTTGTAGAGGTCGCGGCCTTTCTCGGCGAGGCTTTTGGCGAGTGCCGTTTGCTGCTGGGTCGCGGCCGCCGTCGGGTCGGCGCTGCGCTCGAGCCCGAAGGCGGGAGGCCGCCGGCCGCCGGGCGCAGCGCCCTTCGGCTTGCGCAGCTCGCGCGCCACCGCCTCGGATGTCGGCAGGCCGGCGAGCGCCGCGGGCAGGGGCGCTGGCCCAGCGAGCTGAGACTTCAGCCAGCCGCGCGGATCGCTTGCCGCCTCGCCGAGTTCGCCCGGCCGGGCGCCGAGCCCGAAGCGGTTGACGGCGATGAAGGCCTCTATGCCCGGCGCAGTCATGGGTTCAAGGCGCCAATTGCTTGCGGGCCGAGGCGGGCAGCTTCTCGACCGCGTCGGCGATGGCGGTTTCCATGGCCTCCTGCAGCGCATCGTTGCGCCGGCGCAGTTCGACAAGCGCGTCGTCCACCGCCTTGCGGTCGAAGCTGTCGGCTTTCAGCAACCGCATCAGAGTCTGGCGCTGGTCGCGCAGACTCTGATTGAGGGCTGAGATGCTGTCGGCATGGCTCTTGAGTTCGTCCAGCACCATCTGGCGGTCGGAGTCATTGAGACGCTCGGTCAGATGCTGGATGACGCGGCCGGCCATCGGGCCGAACTCCCGGACATACATGCCGCCGCCGAACAGGAACCCCGGATGCAGGATGCGCCCGAGGATGAGGCCGACGAGGAACAGGTTGATCACCAGGGAAACGAAGAACCCGATGGCGAGCCAGCGCCGCCCGTTCGACTTTTTCGGGCCAGGCGCCGGGGGGCCCGGATCCGGGGTGCTCACGGCGTTGGTGGTCACCATGACAAGTCCCCGGCGTAGTCGAGCGAGGATCCCGAGGCCGCGGTCGCATCGCTGGTGTCGGCGAGCTGGGTCCAGCCGACGACGAAGCCGATGATGGTCGCGGCGGCGAGGCTCGCGGCCCTGAGCCAGAGGCCCCGACCGGCGGGCCGCATCGCGCCGACAGTCCGGAAGCTCGGGCGCTCCTGGGCAGCCGCGGTCGCGCGGGCGATCAGCCTCTCCGCATCGAGGGTCGCGGGCGCCGAGGGCGGCGCCTCATCGAGCAGCCGGTCGAGAGCCGCGGCTTCGGCCAGCAGGGCGCGTGCTTCCGCCGATGCGGCCAGAAGCGCGGCCGCCGGCGGCCGTTCGGCGGGAGGCCAGCGGCGCGGATCGCCGCCATAGGCGTCCATCAGTTCGCGAAAACGTTGCAGCAGCATCATCCCACCCCTCGCATCACCCGATGTGCCCGGCCGGCGAAAGATCGGCCAGGGATTCCTTCAAGGCGCGCCGGCCCCGGACCAGCAGGGATTCGAGCGCGCCGACGCTGATCTCCAGGGCCGCCGCGGCCTCGATATTGCCCAGCCCCTCGAAATAGCAGAGCGCCAGGGCTGCCCGTTGCCGATCGGGCAGGGCCGCCATGGCGGCGGCCACCCGCCGGCTGGTCTCGCTCGCCGCCCTAACGTCGAAGCCGTTGGCCCGATCGTCGGCGACCTCGGCCGCGGCCTCGATCTCCACCGGCCGCGGGCGCCGCCGCCGGTCGAGGCAGAGGTTGACCAGCACGCGGTACAGCCAGGTTCCGATCTGGGCGCGGCCGGCGGCGTCGCCGGCATCGCGGTCATTCGCCGGCAACCATTCCGGGGCCTTCTGCCAGCAGCGCAAGAAAGTTTCCTGCACGATCTCCTCCGCGTCACTCCGGTTCGCGACGATGCGCTGAGCGACCGCCGTGGCGCGGGCGAGATGCCGGCGCACCAGCACGGCGAAGGCCGCCTTGTCGCCGCTCCCGGCCCGACGCATCAGCGCGTCGTCGCTCTCATCCTGCATGGCTAGGTCCGATCGCCGGGGTGCCCCGCCGCCCCGGGCTTCAGCTTCGCCCCTGCATCGACGCATCCGCCCGGCCGAACAACTCGACTTCGGGCGAATTCAAGCTCTCGGCCATCGTCCACTCCCTGCCCCGACAGAGTATCCAGGGGGATTCACGAGGGGGCGGGGGGAATCCTGCGCCTGGCGGGGGTGGATTGCCAGGGGTGGCGGAGGAGGTTTCGGGCGTGGAGGTGGCGGGCGAGGGTGTTGTATTCAGCATCTGAAGCCTGGCATCGTCGGGACGTACCACCATATCAGCCAGCAGCATTTGACGCGTTACCTCGCGGAATTTGACTTCCGCTACGAGGAGCGTGCGCCTCCCGGAATTCACGATGGAATGCGTGCCATAAGGACGCTTCGTGGTATCGTTGGCAAGGGGCCTACCTACCGGGACTCATTGGTCTAGCCGCTAGAGACAAACCCGCTGATTTGGTGATGCACCTCATGGCGCAGGATGACCGAATCGAACTGATTATAGAGGGCATGCCCGAAGACGAAGGGCGCGTACGGCTTACCGCGTTCATCGGGCAACTACAAAACCTCAGTGCGGCAATAGGCAAGTTGGATCGTGATTCCAATGATGGAAAGCCCGGCAGTATCTTCCAGATTACGGCTCTGTCTTATAGCAGTCCGATTCGGGTCGTTCTTGAGCCGAAGCCGATTCCCTCTCAGCGGTTCACTGGGAGGGAAATCGTCGACCGATTCAAGCACGTGGCGGCGGCGCTAGATTCCGACGCCAGCCTTTCTGCATTCGATCCCGATCTTTTGGAGGACATCAGGGCGCTTGCTCGACCAGTGGGAAAGATGGTCAAAAACGCGACCGTTTTGTTCAACGGATTTGCGCTTGATCTTACAGACCGCGTGGCTAGACGGTTAGACGAGGCTCTAGCCATAGAGAACGAATGCGACGGTTTTCTTGAGGGAATGCTAGAGCAGATCAACATCCATCAGGGCGCAAACACCTTCCATATTTTCCCCGAAGCGGGACCGAAGAAAGTGACGTGTCATTTTCCCGTCGCACTTTTCGATGACGCGGTTTCTGCGGTAGGAAGGCGGGTCGAGGTGTTCGGTATTCTTAAATATCGTGCTTCCGCACCCTACCCCCATCAGATCGCAGTGACGGCTTTGGAGTCTTTCCCGCCAGAGTATGAATTACCAAACTGGGAAGACTTTCGCGGGCTGGCTCCTGATGCGACCGGGACGTTGAGTAGTGAGGCGTTCATTCGCGAGCTTCGCGATGCCTGGTAGCGCGCCCCTCTATTATTGGGACTCTTGCCTATTCCTGGCTTGGATCAAGGACGAGGAACGCAAGAGCGGCGAAATGGACGGCGTTCGCGAGGTGATAGAACTCTCCAAACGTCGTGATGCGAAAATCATGACGTCTGTGCTTACCTCGGTTGAGGTGCTGGCAGCGAAGATGCCAGCCGGGATGAATAATCTATTTGCAGGCCTTCTGAAGCGGGTGACGCGCGTAGGCATCGACACCCGCATCGCATCTCTCGCGCACGATATCAGAAATCACTATTCGAGCGCCGGCGGTAAAACACTATCGACGCCAGATGCAATTCATCTTGCCACAGCAATTCTTTATCGAGCGGACGAGTTTCACACATTCGACGCCGAGGGCAGTCGGCAATCTCTAGGGCTAATACCTCTTTCTGGAAATGTAGGAGGGCATAAGCTCACGATATGCAAACCAGAAGCAAAACGCCCGCAACTCGATCTGCGAAAGCCAAAATCGGGGACGTAGGAAAACACTGCCTTCTTAAGCAGGAAGTCAGCAGGCAAACAGGCCCATGCATTCGATACACAGAGGAATGAGGCAGCCGCAAGGCTGACGCTTTGGCTGTGACTGTCTTCGCGGCGTCTGCCACTGCTACCCCCTCCCCAAATACCACTCCAAATCCAGCTCGCTCACCTGAGCCGAGAACCTTCGGCATTCGGCTGCCTTGATGGCGTGGAAGATTTCGATGAACCGCTCGCCGAACGCATCCTTCAGAAACGCCGACCCCTTCATCGTCCTCAGCGCCGCCGGCCAGTCATTGGGCATATCGCCGGCCGCCTGCGTATACCCGTTTCCTTCCACCGCCTTCCCGGGATCGAGCTTCTCCCGAATGCCCTTATGCATGCCGGCGAGGACCGCGGCGATGGCGAGATAGGGGTTGGCGTCGGCGCCGGCGACACGGTGCTCCAGATGACGCGAGGCCGGCGCGCCAGTGGGTACGCGGATGGCCACGCTCCGGTTGTTGACGCCCCAGGTGCGGGCGACGGGCGCATAGCTCGAGGCTTGGAAGCGCCGGTAGGAGTTGGCGTTGGGGGCGAACACGCCCATGGCGTCGGCGATGGTCGCGAGCAGCCCGGCGATCGCCTGGCGCATGAGCGGCGTGCCTTCGGGGTCCTCCGAGGCGAACAGGTTCTGCCCGGCGGCGTCGGCCAGGCTGGCGTGGATATGGAAGCCACTGCCCGTTCGCCCGGCATAGGGCTTGGCCATGAAGGTGGCGGTGAGGCCATGCTTGGCGGCGATCCCGCGCACCGCGCGCTTCCAGAGGATCGCCTCGTCGGCCGCCTGGAGCGCGTCGGGCCGGTGGCGCAGAACCACTTCGAGCTGGCCGGCCGCATATTCGGAGATGAGGGTCTCGGCCGGCAGGTCCATGGCCCTGGCCGTCGCGTAGAGCTCGTCGACGAAGGGCGCGAACTCTTCCAGCTCGGTCACGCTGTAGACGTCGATGCGGTCGAGGCGCCGGCCTGTCGCCGGCGCCAGCGGCGGTTGGAGCCTGCCGTCGGCGCCGCGCTTGGGATCGACAACGTAGAATTCGAGCTCGGCCGCGACCACGGGATGGAGCCCGTCGGCCTTCAGGCGCTCCACCACGCGGACCAGCGCATGGCGCGGGTCGGCGACATAGGGCGTACCGTCCGGCTCATGGAGCGACAGGAGGAGCTCGGCCGTCGGGCGGCTGCGCCAGGGGGCCGGCTTCAGTCGGCCGGGGATCGGCCAGGCGATCTTGTCGGCGTCGCCGAGCTCCCAGACCAGGCCGGTCTCCTCCACGTCCTCGCCGGTGATGTCGAGGCTCATGATGGAGCCGGGGAGCGGCCGGCCCTCGCGGTAGATCCGCTCCAGCTCATGGACGCGCATTAGCTTGCCCCGCCCGATACCCGTCGGGTCGGTGACGAAAGCCTCGACGGCCTCGGTCTCGGGATACTCCCTGAGATAGGCCTGCATTTCCTCGATCGCCGCGCGCTCAGTCATGCGGTTAGCGGGCGCCTACTCGAGCTTTTCTTCCGGATAGATGCCGTAGAATTCGTCGCGCCGGACCCAGCCCTTGTAGCCGTCGGCCTCGAGCCGGCACCAGACGCCCTGGCAGCGCAGCAAGGTCGCGACCACGCCGGGCTCGAGCTTCGCCGACGGCGCCGATGCGTCGTCGGGGTCGACGCGCAGGAGCCGCTCGCTGCCGGTAATCAAGGCGTAACGCTGGCCGTCCAGCATGCTCTGATGCACCCAGCCGACGGTGCCCTGCCAGTCGCGGATCTTGCGCCAGACGTCGTACTCGCCGATCACTTCCACCGGCATGTGTTTGCGCTGATACACCCACTGGACCGGGAACTCGAGGCCGGGCCCAGCGCGCAGATAGATCTTGTCCGAACGCAGGGACGCAAATCGCGGCACCGGAAGGCTCCCGGCCGCCGAGGCGAGGCCGGCGACATGGACCGCGACGCCGGCGAGGATCGCCGCGCGAATCATCCGCAAGAGGCTACGACGGAGCATGGAATCACCTAAACCCCGTCTGCCGTCTGCGGTCAAGGCCCCCATGCTGGACATCCCCGCCCCGGCTTGCTATGGCAGGCGCAACGCCGCAGGAGAGGCCTTGGGATGCCGGGCAAGCCACTCGTCGTCGTCACCCGCAAGCTGCCGGATCCGATCGAGACGCGGATGATGGAGCTGTTCGAGGTTCGCCTCAACCTCTCCGACACGGCCATGAACCAGGCCCAGCTGGTCGATGCGGTCAAGTCCTGCGACGTGCTGGTGCCGACCGTGACCGACCACATCGATGCGGCGGTGCTGTCCCAGGCCGGCCCGCGCCTGAAGCTCATCGCCTCCTTCGGCACCGGCGTCGACCATATCGATTTGAAGACGGCGCGCCAGCGGGGCATCACCGTCACCAACACGCCCGGCGTGCTGACCGAGGACACGGCCGACATGACCATGGCCCTCATCCTCGCAGCGCCCCGGCGCCTGAGCGAGGGCGAGCGCCTGATCCGCGCCGGCGGCTGGACCGGCTGGAGCCCGACCTCCATGCTCGGCCACCGCATCTGGGGCAAGCGCCTGGGCATCGTCGGCATGGGCCGCATCGGCAGCGCGATTGCCCGGCGCGCCCGGGGGTTCGGCCTCGCCATCCACTACCACAACCGGCGCAGGGTCCATCCGGCCCTGGAGGCCGAGCTAGAGGCGACATATTGGGAAAGCCTCGACCAGATGCTCTCCCGCATGGACATCATCTCGGTCAATTGCCCCCACACGCCGGCCACCTACCACCTGCTGTCGGCCCGACGCCTGAAGCTGCTGCCCAAGCACGCCTATGTGGTCAACACCGCGCGCGGCGAAGTGATCGACGAGGCGGCGCTGACCCGCATGCTGGAGAAAAGCGAGATCGCGGGCGCCGGCCTGGACGTGTTCGAGCATGAACCGGCGATCAATCCCAAGCTCTTGAAGCTCGACAACGTGGTTCTTCTGCCTCACATGGGCTCGGCCACCATCGAGGGCCGCATCGACATGGGCGAGAAGGTCATCATCAACATCAAGACCTTCGCCGACGGCCACAAGCCGCCGGACCGGGTGCTGGAGACGATGCTCTAAGGCTTTCGCACTAAGGGGTGGCCCGAAGCGACATGTCGATGACCTCGATGCCGGACAGCGATGCCGCCATGTTCGACGTGGCGCCCGTTTCCCTGTGGCTCGAAGACTTCAGCGGCCTGAAGAAGCTGTTCGACCAATGGCGCCGGGAGGGGGTGGCCGACCTGCGCGCCCGTCTCGCGGCCGATCCGAAGCAGGTCAAGGCCTGTTCCGAGGGCATCCGTGTGATCAAGGTGAACCAGCGGACCCTTGCCCTGTTCGAGGCCGCCGACCAGGCCCAGCTGGCGGCTAATCTGGGAAGCGTCTTCCGCGACGACATGCTGAAGACCCATGTCGAGGAGCTGGTCCAGCTCTGGGACGGGCGGCTCGAGTTCTCCAACCTGGCGGTCAACTACAGCCTTTCCGGCCGGCGCCTGGATATCCAGCTCCTGGGTCGCATCCTGCCGGGCCATGAGGACGGCTGGGAGCGGGTGCTGATCGTCGTCGAGGACGTGACCGAGCGGGAGACGGCGCGGCGCCGGCTCGCGGTCAGCGAGGAATATGCCCGCGGCCTGTTCCAGCATTCGCCGGTGTCCCTCTGGGTCGAGGATTTCAGCGGCATCAAGCGCCTGCTGGACGAGCTGCGCGAGCGCGGCATCAGCGACTTCCGGGTCTTCACCGACGTGCACCCGGAGTTCGTCGAGCGTTGCATGAGCGAGATCCGCGTCATCGACGTGAACCGGCACACTCTCGAGCTCTTCGGAGCGCCCGAAAAAGAGACTCTGCTGATGCGCCTTGGCGAAGTGTTCCGCGACGACATGCGCCAGCACTTCAAGGAACAGCTCATCGACCTCTGGCAGGGCAAGCTGTTCCAGCAGCGCGAGGTGGTGAACTACTCCCTCGACGGAACCATGCTCTATCTGCATCTGCAGTTCTCGGTGCTGCCCGGCCATGAGCGCGACTGGGCGCTGGTCCAGGTGGCGCTGACCGACATCACCGCGCGCAAGAAGGCCGAAGCCTATCTGGAGTATCTGGGCAAGCACGACGTGCTGACCAAGCTGCACAACCGGTCCTTCTTCGTCGACGAGCTGAACCGCCTGGAGCGCAAGGGACCGTTCCCGGTGACCATCATCATGGCCGATCTCAATGGCCTCAAGAATACCAACGATCTCCTGGGCCACAGCGCCGGCGACGAACTCCTGCGCCGGGCCGGCGAAGTCCTGGGCAAGCTGGTGGACAAGCCCTCCCACGTGGCCCGCATCGGGGGCGACGAGTTCGCGGTGCTGATGCCGGCGACCGGCCTGGAGGAGGGGCAGGCGGCCGTGGCCCAGATCCAGACCTTGGTGGAGCTCAACAACCAGTTCTATTCGGGGCCGGCCGTCGTGCTCTCCATGGGGCTTGCCACCGGCCAGCAGGGGGAACGGCTGGAAGACGTGGTGAGGCGGGCCGATCTGCTGATGTACGAGAACAAGCGCGCCTACTACTCGGCGACCGAAGTCGATCGCCGCCGGCACAAAGCCGCAGTTAGTCCGTGATCAGGCCGTGGCCTGGTCGCCAATCCGCCGGAGCAGATCGTCGAAATAGGCGATGGTGCGCCTGATCCCGTCCTTGAGCGGGACCGTGGGCTGCCAGTCGAGCAGGCGCTTGGCGATCGTGATGTCCGGCTGGCGCTGGAGCGGGTCGTCCTGGGGGAGCGGCTTGAACACGAGCTTGGAGCGCGATCCCGTCTCGGCCAGCACCAGCTCCGCCAGCTGGCGGATGGTGAACTCTCCCGGATTGCCCAGATTGACCGGGCCGGTCACCTCGTCCCCCGTCGCCATCAGGCGGATGAAGCCTTCGATCAGGTCGTCGACGTAGCAGAAGGACCGGGTCTGCGTGCCGTCGCCGAAGATGGTGATCGAATTGCCCTTCAGGGCCTGGACGATGAAATTGGACACCACGCGCCCGTCGTTGGGGTGCATGCGCGGGCCGTAGGTGTTGAAGATCCGCGCCACCTTGATGCGCATCTTGTGCTGCCGGTGGTAGTCGAAGAACAGGGTCTCGGCGCAGCGCTTGCCCTCGTCGTAGCAGGCGCGCGGCCCGATGGGATTGACGTTGCCCCGGTAATCCTCGGTCTGCGGGTGGACGCTGGGGTCGCCGTAGACCTCCGAGGTCGAGGCTTGGAACACCTTGGCCTTCACCCGCTTGGCCAGGCCCAGCATGTTGATGGCGCCATGAACCGAGGTCTTGGTGGTCTGGACGGGGTCATGCTGATAGTGGATGGGCGAGGCCGGGCAGGCGAGGTTATAGATCTCGTCCACCTCGACGTAGAGCGGGAAGGTGACGTCGTGGCGCATCAGCTCGAAATGCCGGTTGTCGAGCAGGGGAAGCACGTTGTCCTTGGTGCCGGTGAAGAAATTGTCCAGGCAGAGGACGTCATTGCCCTGGGCCAGCAGCCGTTCGCAGAGATGGGAGCCGAGGAAGCCCGCCCCGCCGGTCACCAGAATTCGCTTGCGCAGCATCATGGCCGTTGTTCTCGCATCTTGGGTTTCGCTGAGGGAAAATCGGCCCGGACCCTAGCCTGGAACGCTACCCCAAGTCCACGCCGAGCCCCGCAAGGCCGATGACCAAAGGGGCTGGCGGGCGGCCCCTCGCCTGGCTACGGCGATTTGCGCTGGAGTCATCGCATTTCTCGCCCTGAGGTCGACTTTGTGATTGATTGGGCGCTCAAACTCAACCGGATCGAAAGATGAAGTCGCCATGAGGACGCACGCCCGGGTCGTGATCATCGGTGGCGGGGTGATGGGGGCCGGGCTGCTCTACCACCTCGCGCTCGAGGGCTGGCACGACGCCGTTCTCGTCGAGAAGGGCGAGCTGACGTCGGGCTCGACCTGGCACGCCGCCGGGCAGTGTCCGCATTTCAACTCGTCGCTCAACATGACGCGCGTCCACGTCTACGGCACCGAGCTCTATCCAAAGCTCGAGGCGCTGACCGGCCAAGCGGTGAGCTGGCATGGCTGCGGCGGCATCCGCCTCGCCTGCACCGACGAGGAGGTCAACTGGTTCAAACAAGTCTACGGCGTCTCGAGGCTTGCCGGCTACGAGGCGCACATCATCGGCCCGGCCGAGATTCGGGAGCGCCACCCCTTCCTCGAGATCGGCAACGTCAAAGCCGGGTTCCTCACCGTCAGCGATGGCCATGTCGCGCCGGCCGACATCACCATGGCGATGGCCGCGGGCGCCCGGAACCTCGGCGCCGAGGTGGTGCGGCGGACCCGCGTCCTCGACGTAAACCTGCTGCCCTCCGGCGAGTGGCGGGTGATCACCGAGAAGGGCGATATCGTCTGCCAGCACGTCGTCAACGCCGCCGGTTCCTATTGCGACGTGGTCGGTGCCTGGACCGGGCACAAGGTGCCGATCGCCAACATGCTCCATCACTACGTCATCACCGAGCCGGTGAAGGAGCTGATCGACCGCAAGGAGGAGCTGCCGGTCATTCGCGACCCCTGGTCGCACGCCTATCTGCGCGAGGAGACGAACGGCATCCTGATCGGGCCTTACGAGACGGCGACGGCCCATGTCTGCTGGGACGGCCGGCCGCCGCGCTGGGATTTCGAGAGCGAGCTCATCGCCCCCGAGCTTGACCGCCTCGCCCCGTTCCTCGAGCGCGCCGGTGAGCGATTCCCGCTCTTCGGCCGCGCCGGACTGAAGAACGTTGTTTCGGGCGCCATCACCCACACGCCCGATGGCACCTACCTCTCCGGTCCGGCGCCGGGGCCGCGGAACTACTGGATGCATTGCGGCGCCTCAGTCGGCATCTGCCAGGGCGGGGGCGCCGGCAAGTACCTGGCGCAGTGGATGGTGCACGGCCAGGCCGAGATCAACATGCGCGAGTTCGACCCGCGCCGCTTCGGCGACTGGGCGACGGCCGACTACACGGCCGCGGTCTCGGTCGCTGACTACCAGCACATGTACTATTGCTACAAGCCGGGCGAGCAGCACGAGGTTGGCCGCGAGCTCAGGACCTCGTCGCTGCATGGGCGGCTGAAAAAGGCCGGTGCGCAATTCGCCCAGATCTTCGGCTGGGAGCGGGCGCGGTGGTACGACCCTTCGGGCACGGGCGAGGCATATTCCTTCAAGCGCTCGAACTGGTGGGACAAGGTCCGCGAAGAGTGTCTCGCGGTGCGCGACCGGGTCGGCCTCATGGACCTCTCCACCTTCGCCAAGTTCGAAATCACGGGACCGGATGCCCTCGCCTTCCTGGAGCGCATTTGCGCCAACAGGATCCCAGCGCGCGACGGGCGGCTGATCCTCGGCCACCTGCTCAACGAGAGCGGCGTCATCGAGAGCGAGCTCACCGTCACGCGGCTTGCGCCGGATCGCTTCTACGCTCTCTCCGCCGCCGCAGCGCAGCTCTACGACATGGACCAGCTGCGCTGGCGCATCGCACCGGGCGAGCGTGTCGCCGTCAGCGACGTGACGGATGCGTATGGCGTCCTTGTCCTCGCCGGGCCGCGCGCGCGCGATGTTTTGTCGTCATGCACCGCCGCCGATCTTGGCAATGCTGGCTTCCCCTGGCTGTCGGCGCGTGAGATCACGGTCGCCGGCATCGAGGGCGTGCGTGCGCTCCGGGTCAACTATGTCGGTGAACTCGGCTGGGAACTGCACGTCCCGATGGACCGGATGCCGGTGGTCTTCGACGCGCTGGTGGCGGCGGGCCAGCCGCACGGCCTCCGCCTTTTCGGGACCTATGCGATGAACAGCTTGCGGATGGAGAAGGCCTATCGCGGCTGGGGCGCCGAGCTCACCAACGAGATCGGCCTCGTCGCCGCCGACATGGAGCGCTTCGCCGCCTTCGACAAGGACTTCACCGGTCGCGCGGCGACATTGCGCGAGAAGCAGCAGGGGCCGAAGATCCGACTCGTCTATCTCGCGGTCGACGCCATCGACAACGACAGCTACGGCAACGAGCCAATCTATCATGCAAGCGCCGGCGACCGCCCGATCGGGGTCACAACAGGCGGCGCCTTCGGCCACAAGGTCGGGCAATCGCTTGCCTTCGGCTACGTCGAGACCTCATTGGCGCGCCCCGGCGAGCGCTTCGAGGTGCTGCTGATGGGCAACCGCGTCAATGCCCGCGTCCTGGCCGAACCGGCCTGGGATCCGGAGAATAGGCGGATTCGGGCCAACGCCGGGCGGTGACCTGCCGCGATCTTGAAAGCGCGCGTAACGCCGGCTTTGACGCCGCCTGCCAAATTTTTGTTCGGAATGGCGATTTCCTTAGTGTGTCGGTATCCGCCGATTCCAGCATGGCGCCATGCCTAACCCCATGGGACACGGCTTGATTGCGGCACATTCTTAGAGCCGATCATGGCGCCCCAAAGCGATGCGCAACCCTGAGTGCGGCCTCGGGTCTACGGAGCCAAGTAACATGGTGTCAGGGGCGACATAATGACTCACCTTCCTCATTCTCATTCGTTAACATGCGCCGGCCGCTGTCGGATTTGCAGGTAGGCGTGTAGGCGCGACGGCTGCGAGAATGAACACAACGAGCGTTATCAATATGTTGCCGCTATACACCAGCGGACTATAAATCCGCGCCATGCCTCCCTCCCGCCCCGGCATAACCAAGGACGCCGAAGCCGTACTGTCCGGCCTGCTCCGGTTCGGCGACGCCGCCGTGGTCGGCCTGTCGGCGCTGGCGGCCTATGCCCTGAGGACGGACACCGTCGACCTTCCCGGCACCTACATCTCGGGCACGGTGCTGGGCATGCTGCTGACCGCCAATTACATGCATTTCGCCAAGGTCTACAGCCTGTCCAGCCTGCGCCGCCAGGCCATCGAGGTGGCCAAGGTCGTGGCGGCCTGGGTCGCGGTGTTCGGAACCCTGGTCATCGTCAGCCTCCTCACCAGCACCGACGACCTGTTTTCCCGCGCCTGGCTGCTGCTCTGGTTCAGCTTCAGCCTCGGCGGCTTCCTGCTCCTGCGTGCGATTGCGGCCCTCCAGATCGACCGCTGGCTGAAAAGCGGGCGGCTGGCCCTCAAGGTCGCCATCGTCGGCCATGGCGATCTCGCCCGCCAGGTCGCCCGCCAGCTCCGCCAGCTCGGCGAGCAGAACCTGCGCATCGTCGCCTTCTACGATCCCGAGGAGCGGCCCGACGCGCCGGAGCGCCAGAGCGAACATGGGCGCATCCGCAGCGGCATCGAGGGGCTGGTCGCCGACGTCCAGAGCGGCGAGGTCGAGGAGGTGGTGGTGGCCCTGCCCTGGAGCCAGGAGAAGCGCATCCGCGAGATCCTGAAGTCGCTGGCGACCCTTTCCATCAACGTGCGCATCTGCCCGGACGTGTTCACCCTCTACCTGCCGCTGCGCGGCATGACCTCGGTCGCCGGCGTCGCCTTCCTCGACGTCTTCGAGCGGCCCTTAAGCGGCTGGGACCTGGTGCTGAAGAACCTGGAGGACCGGATTCTGGGGCCGATCCTCTGCCTCATCTTCCTCGTCCCTTGCCTCCTCATCGCCCTCATCGTCAAGCTCGACAGCCGCGGGCCGGTGCTGTTCCGCCAGCCCCGCTTCGGCTTCAACAACAATCTCGTCAACGTGCTCAAGTTCCGCACCATGTATGCCGACCGGCCGGACGAGCCGGGCGTGCCCCAGGCGACCCGGAACGATCCCCGGGTCACGCGGGTCGGGCGCTTTCTCAGGCGCTCGAGCCTGGACGAGCTGCCCCAGCTCTGGAACGTGCTCCGAGGCGAGATGTCGCTGGTGGGCCCGAGGCCCCATGCGGTCGACCACAACCGGCATTACGCCGCCATGATCGACGAATATCTCGGTCGCCACCGGGTGAAGCCGGGCATGACCGGCTGGGCCCAGGTGAATGGCCTGCGCGGCGAGACCCAGACGGTCGAGCAGATGCGGGCCCGCGTCCAGTACGACCTGGAATACATCGACCACTGGTCCCTGTGGTTCGATCTGAGGATCCTGTTCCTGACCCTGTTCGTGGGCTTCGTCAGCCGCAAGGCGTACTAAGGGTCGGGACGGCCGCCGCGTCACTCGTGAGCCCTGGGCCGCTTGCGCAAATTTCATCGTAAAGAGGTGGACGGCGGGCAGGGACGCCTCTGTAAGCTGTCCTGAACGCTGCCCGGCAGTCGAGAATTTCTTGTCTTGGCTGTGGAGGTCGCTGAGGTAGACTCCCGCGCCAGGGAGCAGGGCGCTGACGCTGTGCGTCCCGACGCGGGAGCGCCCGAGGCGCTAAAGGGGGCTCTGCGGGGCGGATCGAGCGCCTATCGACGACGGGGGCAAGCCGCCAGCCGATGATGGCGGCAACGGGGGATTAAGGGGATGAATGATCAGACGGACGTGATTCTTGCCGCCTTGCGCAGCTGGTGGCCGGTTATTCCCATCGTCATCGCGCTCATCCTATGGCGGCAGATTCTCTGGCTGTTGGGAATCCAGATCGTCCCCCAGAACGGCATCGGCATCGTCAACAAGAAGCTCGTTCTGTTCGGCGACCATCGGGCCCTGCCCGACGGCAAGCTCATCGCTCTCGCCGGCGAGGCCGGCATGCAGGCCGACACCCTGGCGCCGGGCATCTATTTCGGGTACTGGCCCTGGCAATTCCAGGTGACGGTGCAGAAGTTCATCACCGTCGACCAGGGCATGGTCGGCGTGGTGGAGGCGAGAGACGGCATCCCCATTCCCGCCGGCCGCGTTCTCGGCAAGGCGATCGAGTGCGACTCCTTCCAGAGCGCGCGGGCCTTCCTCGCCAATGGCGGCGAGCGCGGCCCGCAGATCGCCGTCGTGCCGCCAGGCACCTATCGGATCAACACGTCGCTGTTCACGGTGCAGATGGCGCCGGCGACCGTGATCCCGGACAACCAGGTCGGCATCGTGACCACGCGCGAAGGCCAGCCGCTGCCCTCGGGCGACATCGCGGGCAAGCCGATCGCCGACCACAACCTGTACCAGGATGCGCAGAAATTCGTCGACAATGGCGGCTTCAAGGGCCTGCAGGTGCAGGTCATCCTCGCCGGCATGTATTACCTGAACCCGCTCTTCGCCACGGTGCAGGGAACCGACATGACGGAAGTCCCCATCGGCTATGTCGGGGTGGTCGTGGCCTATGTGGGCGAGGAGGCGCCGCAGCAGCCGAGCGACCCGAGCGCCTCGCCGAAGGAGCGGCAGATCCGGGTCGTCGAACGGGGCAGCAAGGGCGTCTGGCGCCTTCCCTACGATCCGGGCAAATATCCGATCAATCCCTACACCCACAAGGTCGAGAACGTGCCGACGACCAACATCGTGCTCAATTGGGCCAACAACAAAAGCGAGGCCCATGAGCTGGACAAGAACCTGTCGACCATCAAGGTCCGCTCCCAGGACGGATTCACCTTCAACCTCGATGTGTCGCAGATCATCCATGTCCCGCGGGAGAACGCGCCCAAGGTGATCGCGCGGTTCGGCACCATGCTCAATCTGGTGACCCAGGTGCTCGAGCCTTCCATCGGCAACTACTTCCGCAACGCCGCCCAGGAATCCGATGTCATCGCATTTCTCGCCAAGCGCGCCGATCGCCAGAAGGCGGCCAAGGATCACATCCAGGAGGCGCTTGCCGGCTACGACGTGCAGGCGGTCGATACCCTGATCGGCGATATCGCGACCCCGCCGGAGCTGATGAAGACGCTGACCGATCGCAAGATCGCCGAGCAGGAGATCGCCACCTACAACCAGCAGCGCGCGGCCCAGGACGCACGCCCGACCTTGGCCGAGTCCACGGCGCTGGCCGATACCAAGGCCCAGGTCGTCGATTCGCTTCGCCAGGTCGAGATCAGGACCAATCTTGCCAACGCCAAGATCGCCGAAGCGAAGGGCGATGCCCAGTCGAAGACGATTAACGCCGAGGCCGATGCCCGGGTCTATCAGGTTACCGGCGAAGGCGAGGCCAAGAAGACGCTTGCCGTGGGCGAGGCCGAAGCGGCGGTCCTGCAGAAAAAAGTCGAAGCTGTGGGCCAGCAGGGCTATGTCGCCATGCAGGTGGCGGATTTCCTGGCGACCAACAAGATCGCGCTCGTGCCCAATTTCCTGGTGAGCGCCGGCGGTGAGGCCAAGAGCGGCATGCTGGTCGATGCTTTCCTGGGCAGTCTCCTGGCAAAAGAAGCGGGCCTTGCCCGTGCCGCCGGTGCTCCGCCGGCGGCGGAGAAGCCGGCCTCCTGATGATCCCGCGATAGCGGCCCTGGCGTTAGCCGGGGCCGCTGCACTTCGGGAGTCCATGCGGGCACCCATGGCCGGCCTAAGCGAAGGCTGCGGCTTGGGTTATAGTCGCGGGGTCGCGTCCGCCGATCCGCCGAGACTTGGGAGGAATCCATGAACCGCGAGCCCCTCATCATGGTCTGCACCTGCGAAATCGCCGGGCGCGTTCGGGGCAAGGGCTTTCCCGCCCGCGAGCTGCCTGAGCGCCTGGTGAAGGGGGTCGGCTGGGTCCCGACCAACACCATGATCTCGGCCTTCGGCCCCATCTGCGACACGCCTTTCGGGGCCACAGGCGACCTGGTCCTGGTGCCCGATCCGGCCTGCGAAGTGCATGTCGATTTCGGCGACGGGAGCGCGCCGGAGCATTTCTTCCTCGGCGACATTCGCGAGACCGACGGCAAGTTCTGGGCCTGCTGCCCGCGGGACTTTCTCCGTCGGGCGCTGGCCGCTCTCGACCGGGTAGCGGGCCTGCGCCTCTACGCCGCCTTCGAGCAGGAGTTCGTCTATACCGGTGTGGAGGATCTGCCGGGCTCCCCCTACAGCCTGGATGCCTACCGCCGCCAGGGCATCTTCGGCGAGGTCTTCACCGCCGCGCTGCGCCGGGCAGGCATCGCGCCGGACTCATTCCTGCCCGAATATGGCGCGCGCCAATTCGAGGCCACCTGTGCTCCCGCCATCGGCCTCAAGGCGGCCGACGATGCGGTGGTGCTGCGCGAGATCGCGCGCGCTTCCGCCCAGCGCCTCGGCCAGCGCGCCATCTTCTCCCCCATCCTCGATCCCAAGGGCACGGGCAGCGGGGTCCATATCCATATGAGCTTCATCGACGAGGACAACGAGCCCGCCATGCATGATCCGGCGGAGCCTTATGGGCTTTCGCGTCCGGCGCGTGAATTCATGGCGGGCGTGCTGAAACATCTGCCGGCCATCTGCGCCGTGACCGCACCCTCGACGGTTTCCTACATCCGCCTGACCCCCAATCGCTGGGCCCCGACTTACGCCTATATCGCCGAGCGCGAACGGGAAGCTTCCTTGCGCATCTGCCCGGTGCTGACCCTTCCCGGGGCCGAGGATGCCGCGCGCCAGTTCAACGTCGAATTCCGCCCGGCCGACGGCGCCGCCAGCCCCTATCTGGCCTTGGGCGCCATCATCAATGCCGGGGTGGACGGCATGCGCCACGGCCTCGAGCTGCCGGAGCCCCGGGACGTCGCCCGGATGAGCGAGGCGGAACGCCAGGCGGCCGGCATCCGACATCTCCCTCGATCGCTGGCGGAGGCGCTCGATCACCTGGACGCCACCCATGAGGCCAAGGAGTGGTTCGGGCCGGTTTATCTCGATGCCTATCTGCGCCACAAGCGGGCCGAGATCCGCATGCTGGAGGGCCTGGACGAGGCCGCTCAATGCGCCCGCTACGCGCTCAGCTACTGACCCACCGCCGATTTCCCTTGGAATGAGCGGAACGCCGATGAAACTCCTCACCGTGAACGAGCCGGCCCCCTTCGCCGTCGAGCAGGCGGACGGCGGCTCGCCCTTCTTCATCACCTGCGATCACGCCGGCCGGCGCCTGCCGCAGAAACTGGGCCGGCTCGGCCTGCCCGAAGCGGAGTTCGACCGTCATATCGCCTGGGACATCGGCGCTTCCGAGGTCGCGCACCGGCTCGGCCGGGCGCTGGACGCCTTCACCATCCACCAGATCTATTCCCGCCTGGCGATCGACGCCAATCGCGATCCCTCGGTCGAGAGCTCGATCGCGACGGTGAGCGAGGCGACGGAAATTCCCGGCAACCGGGGCTTGAGCGGGGAGGAACGCCTGGCCCGGGCGCGGGAGATCTTCTGGCCCTATCACGACCGCATCGCCGCCGAACTCGACCGCCGCGCGGGGCCCAAGGGCGCCACGGTACTGATCGCCGTCCACAGTTTCACGCCGGTGTTCAAAGGATTCGTCAGGCCCTGGCATGCGGGCGTGCTCTACAATCGCGACCCGCGTCTGGCGCTCATCCTGAAGCATCTGCTGGAAGCCGAGGGCGGGCTGGTGGTGGGCGACAACGAGCCTTATGCCGTGGGCGACCTGACCGACTACACCATTCCCGTGCACGGCGAGAAACGCGGCCTGCCTCACGTGGAGATCGAGATACGCCAGGACCTGATCGCCGAGGCCGCCGGCCAGGAAATTTGGGCATCGCGGCTCGCCCGCCTCTTGCCCGAGGCCTATCGCCGGCTGAACCTGGCCGCCGCCTGAACCGACAAAAAAGGAAGACAGACAGCATGAGCCACCCGACGACGCGCGACCTGCCGGTCGAGATCCCCTTCACCACGCTGCTCTTCATCGATGTGCAGAATTTCTGCGCCGCACGCGACGGCAGCGAGTTCAAGGCCATGAAGCCGCCCGAGTTCGAGGCCAAGTACGGCTATTTCTTCAAGCAGCTGGAAAGCCGTGTGGTGCCCAACATGCAGCGGCTCCAGGCCGGCTGCCGCAAGGCCGGGATCGAGGTCATGTACACGGTCATCCGCAACCTGACCCGCGATGGGCGGGACCGGAGCCTCGATTACAAGATAACCGGCTTCAACGTGCCGCCGGACTCCCACGACGGGCAGGTCATCGATGCCATCAAGCCGGCGCCCGACGAGATGGTGATTCCCAAGACCTCCTCCAACGTCTTCGTCTCGACCAATATCGACTACGTGCTGCGCAATCTCGGGACGCGCTATCTGGTCATCAGCGGGGTGGTGACCGATCAATGCGTCGAGGGGGCGGTCAGGGACGCCTGCGACCTCGGCTATCTGGTGACCCTCGTCACCGACGCTTGCGCGACCAACACCCAGGAGCGCCACGACAACTCGCTACGCGCCATCCGCGGCTACTGCCGCCAGCGCACCACCGACGAGTTCCTGGCCGAAATCGCGGGCATGAAGCAGCGGGCGGCCCAATGACAGAATCCCCTCCCCCCTTGTGGGGGAGGGTAAGGGTGGGGGGCCGCGTCGTGTCGCCTGTGCAGATCGCCTAGTCGCGCCACCCCCTCCGCTCGCTTCGCTCGCCGCCTCCCCCGTCGAGGGGGAGGCGATTCACGAAAGGCTGCCGCTACCCCTTCATCATCCCTTCCGCCTTCAAGTCCCGGATCGTTGCCTCGATGCCCCGGCGCAGGATGCCGACGAGCTCGTCGATCTCTGTCTCGGTCAAAGTCAGGGGCGGCGAGATGATGTTGAGGGCACCGATGGGCCGCAGGATCAGGCCAAGGCGCTCGCAGTGGTCGGAGATGCGCTTGCCGATATTGACCTCGTCGGGGAAATGCTCCCGGGTTTCCGGGTCGGCGACGTTCTCGACGCACATCATGAAATGGCTGCCGCGGACGTCGCCGACGATGGGCAGATCGCGCAGCTCGTTGAGCCGCTTCTCCAGATAGGGCCCGAGCCGGCGCACATGGCCGCAGATGTCCTCGCGCTCCATGACCGCGATGGTCGCCAGCGCCGCGGCGCAGGCGACCGGATGCCCGGAGTAGGTATACCCGTTGGTGAACCATCCGTCGGGATCGGGTGCCGCCAGGCCTTCATAGATGCGGTCGGAGAAGATGAGCGCCCCCAGCGGCTGGTAGCCGGAGGTGAGTCCCTTGGCCGTGGCGATCATGTCGGGCTCGATGCCGAAGACGTCCTTGGAGGCGAAGAAATGGCCGAGCCGTCCGAATCCCGTCACCACCTCGTCGGAGATGTAGAGCACGTCGTATTTGCGGCAGAGCGCAAGCGTGCGCCGGTGATAGCCCTCGGGCGGCACGATCACCCCGCCGGCACCCATCACCGGCTCGGCGAAGAAGCAGGCGACATTGTCGGGGTCGATCTCAAGGATCTTGGCCTCCATCTCGGCGAGCAAGCGGTCGCAGAATTCGCCCGCCATGGTCCCCTTGGGCTGGCGGTAGATGTTGGGCGAGGAGAGATGGTGGACCCAGTCCTCGATGAAATGCATGTGCGGGCTCCGGTCACCCGGCTTGCCGGAGATCGATCCGGTCAGATAGGTGCTGCCGTGGTAGCCGTCATGGCGGGCGAGGACATGCTTCTTCGACTTCTTGCCGCGCCGTGAGAAGTAGTAGTGGGCGAGCCTGACCGCGGTGTCGTTGGCGGTCGATCCGCCGCAGGTGAAGAAGACATGGTTGAGGTCGCCAGGCGCCAGGCTCGCGAGCTTCGCCGCCAGCTCGGCCGCCGGAACGTTGCTCATGTCGACGAAGGGATTGTAGAAGGCGAGGCGCATGGCCTGCTCTGCAATGGCATCGACGATTTCGCGCCGGCCGAAGCCGAGGTTGACGCACCAGAGTCCGCCGATCCCGTCCAGATAGCGCTTGCCGGAAAGGTCCTCCACATAGGCGCCGTCGCCCCGGCCCATGACCAGCGACCCATCCTTGCGGAAGGAGTCGAAATGGGTCCAGGGATGCAGCAGATGGTCCCGGTCCTTCCGCCAGATGTCCTTGGGGTCGACCTGATCCAGGCTCGCCGTCCTGACGCCGGACATGTCCGCTCTCCTCGAAAAGCAGGGTTGATCCACAAATGCCGCTTTCGAAAAACTTATAGTTCATATAAAATTATAGTCAATCTAAGTTTATTGGCGGGCATCCATGGCGGGGTTGCGCGACAGGCAAAAGGCCCGGCGGCGCGAGGCGATCATGGCCGCCGCGGCCCGGCTGTTCGAGGAGCGGGGTTTCGAGCAGGCGGCGATGGAGGAGATCGCGGCGGCGGCGGAACTCTCGGTCGCCACCGTCTACAACTATTTCCGCAGCAAGGGCGACATCTGCCTCGCCATCTACCGGGCCGACCGGGATCTCGTGCAAGCCGCGACCGACCGCGTGATCGCCAATCCGCCCGCGGACCCGGTGGATGCCGTCTGCCGGCTGATGGAGGCGGATTTCGACACCGAACTCGCCTTCATCGACGCCGGTGCCTGGGAAGCCCTGATCGCTGCCGCCTTCGCCGCCCAGCCCAGACTGGCCGCCGCCTTCGTCGATGACTCCCTGATGCGCGTGCAGCAGTTCTCCCGGCTTCTCGAGGTGCTGCAGAAGCGGGGCGCCGTCGCCGCGAGCACGGATATTCCGAGCGCGGCCGAGCTTCTGGCCGGGCTCAATCTCTGGCATTTCATCAACGGCATGATGCGCCTGCGCAAGGGCGGGCGGGTCGCCGGTCGCAAGCTCCTCGACGCGCCGGCCAAGCGCGCGATCCGCCGCCAGGTTCGTCAGCTCGTGGATGGGCTTTAAGGGGCCGCGGACAACAGGGCGGGAGCCCGAACGCCGAGGAAGGCGCGCTTCAGTTGCGCGGCGCGTATTTGGCCAGGATGCGCTGGAGCGTGCGCCGGTGCATGCGCAGCCGGCGCGCCGTCTCCGAGACGTTGTGCTCGCATTGCTCATAGACCCGCTGGATATGTTCCCAGCGCACCCGGTCGGCCGTCATGGGCTGTTCGGGCGGTGGCGGCAGAGCCCCGCATTTGGCGATAAGCGCGGCCTCGATCGCATCGGCGTCGGTGGGCTTGGCGAGATAGTCGACGGCCCCGGTCTTCACCGCCGCCACGGCCGTGGCGATGTTGGCGTAGCCCGTCAGCACCACGACCCGCGCGTCGGGCCTGGCGGCGCGGATCGCCTTGACGACTTCGAGGCCGTTGCCGTCACCGAGCTTCAGGTCGACCACCGCGAAGGCGGGCGGCCGGTTCGCCGCCGCGGCGATGCCCGTGGCCACGCCCTCGGCTGCAGCGACCGCATAGCCGCGCTTTTCCATGGCCTGGGCGAGGCGCTGGCGGAAGGGCGCGTCGTCGTCGACGATCAGCAGGCTGCGGTCCTCGGTCACGTTCCCTCCTCCAGTCTCGTCCGGCGCCAGACTATCACGGCCTCGCTGCCGCCTTCCGGCCGGTTGCCGAACCGCAACACAGCGCCGGTGCGCTCGAGCAGAGTGAGCGCGATGAAGACGCCGAGCCCCATATGCTCGCCGGGCCGTCCCCGGCCAGGGGCGCCACGGGAAACATAGGGCTCGCCCAGTTTTTCGAGAAGGGCCGGGTCGAATCCGGGTCCGTCGTCGGCGATCGCGGCCGTCACCTCCTGGCCTTCGGCCGAAAGATGTACGACAACCTCCTTGCGGGCGAATTCGAAGGCGTTCTGCAGCAAGGTGCCGAGCCCGTGGGAAAGCTCCGGGCGCTCGGCCACGGCCGGAAGATCGCCCGAGGTCTCGACGCGAAAGGCAACGTCCTTGCGACGATAGGGTGCCGCCGCCGCCTCGATCAGCGCCGCCATGGGCAGGGGGCCGAGCGTCTTGCGCTCGGCATCCGGCCGGGCGGCGAGCTCGCTCAAGATCTCCCGGCAGCGCTTGGACTGGCTTAGCAGCAGCTCGACGTCGGCCGCGAGCGGGCTCTCCTTGGGCAGGTCCCGCGCGATCTCATGGGCGACGAGCGCGATGGTGCCGAGCGGGGTGCCAAGTTCATGGGCCGCCGCCGCGGCCAGCCCCCCAACGGCCGAGAGCTGGCGCTCGCGGTCGAGGGCCATCTGGGTGGCGGAGAGGGCGTCGGAGAGCCGGCGCGCCTCCTCGACGACGCTCAGCACATAGGCCGCGATGAAGATGACCGAAAGACCAAGGGCGACGGCGAAGGCGAAAACGAAGACCGGTTCCAGCCTCAATCCCTCGCCCGGCCAGGGCAGAGGCATATGGCGCCAGGCGAGCACGGCGACGATGCCAAGCGCCAGCAGCGAAAGCGATATCGTGCTGCGCCGGGAGAGCACCGTGGCCGAGACGGTCACCGGTGCCAGGATCAGAATCGCGAAGGGGTTGGCGAGCCCGCCGGTCAGGTACAGCAGAACCGCCAGCTGGAGCATGTCGTAGCCGAGCTGAACGGCGGCCCAGCGGTCGGACAGCAGGGTGGCGCCCGGCTGGCGGGCCGAGAGCCAGAGATTGACCGCGGCGGAGATGCCCACCACCGCAACCGCAAGGAGGAAGGGCAGGGGATAGCCGAGGCCGATGCGCACCAGGACCAGGGCCGCCGCCTGGCCGGCGATGCCGATCCAGCGGATCATCAGGAGCGTGCGCAGCCGCACCCGGCCGCGGGGACCGAGGCGGGCAACCGATGGGATTACCGCTTCCATCGAGCCATAGGAGGCTGAAGGGGTAGTCGCGTGCAAGGGGTAGCGGCGGGTCCCTCATCCTTCGACAAGCTCAGCCATAGGAGGCTGAAGGGGTAGTCGCGTGCAAGGGGTAGCGGCGGGTCCCTCATCCTTCGACAAGCTCAGGATGAGGCCGGTTTGCTTGACCCTCATGCTGAGCTTGTCGAAGCATGGAGGTCAGACTGACCCAGTACCTGCCGGGAGGGCACGCGATCAGAAATTGATGGCGATCCCGGTATCGATCTCCACGGCGTCGTATCGAACCGGGTTCGTGCTGCTGGGTGTGCCGACCGCCGGGTCATATTCGGTGTAGGCGACCTGCCCTTCCAGATTGATGCCGGGCCCGAGCGCGTAAGCGCCGTTGAGGCTGATGCCCCAGACTGCGTCATGGCCCGCATCCGACGCCCCCTGATGAACCTGATAGAGACCATAGATGCCTTCGAGGCCGAGAGAGAGGGCGTCGATCGTGTAGTTGACGCCCGCCGCGGCGACCCAGCCGTCGGCGCCGCTGGTGCCGGCGTCGGTGGCGGCATTCGCGAAGAAGCCCTGGTTGGGATAATTCACGTAGTAGGCGCCGGCCGCGCCGGCCGTCCAGCCGCCCGGAATTCCCAGCTGGAAGCCGAGGTTGTATTGCGAAGGCTTGTGATCGTGCGGCAGGGGTCCGCCTGCGCCGGTGTGAGCCGTGAACGCCCACTGGCCGCCGCCGCCCGCCACCAGCGTCCAACCACCGCCGAAATCGTGGTTGAAGTCAGTGCCTACGGAAAGGATGTTCTCCGCGGTGCTGTTCTTCAGGTCCGTGCCAGCGCCGAATCCTTGGGAGCCGCTGCCATTGGCGGTGTTGGCGGCGGGGGTATACGAGATGTCCAAGGAGAACCCTCCGACGGCCGGCGAAAAATAGACGATGGCCGTGCTGTGCCCGGTCATGGTCGAGCAAGTGGCAGCCGCCGTTTCGAATGTCGCAACGCCGACCGTTTTGCCCGCACCGCCTGCGGTCCGGCCCAAGCCGGCATTGGTGAAGTCCTGGTTTGCGGAATTCACGCCGAAGTTGGACGTGACGTTGCCGGGATCGTAGACGCAAGAGAGCGCGAGCGCGTCCAGCTGGGAGCCTGTGCCCGTGCCAGTGCCGAAACGCAGATCGCCATAGATGCCCCTGAATTCGACATAGCTGGTGTTGAGCTGTGTGCTGCCCTGGGCGCCGCCGGGATTGATGCCCACGAGCGCGTCCACCGTGATGCCGTTGTTGAGGGTGACCTGGCCCTTGAAGTTGATGCGGATTTCCTGACGGAAGCCGCCGCTGGTGCGCCCGAAGTCGCCGAGGCCCCCGCCGCCCGCGGTCGGGGTCTGGTCGCCGCCAACGAGGAATCCGGCGGAAGCCCGGTAGTAGCCGCTGATTCCAAGCTTGATGCCGCTCGCCGCGGAGGCTTGGCCCACCGGCAACGCGGCCGTCGCGAGGGCCGTCGTTCCGGCAAGGACCTTTTTCAGAGTGCTTGCAGTGGGCATAAAGGCCCTCCCGACTATCGGCGGCGCTCGCCGAGCTGAGCGACCGGGATGGACAGCGCCCGCTATTCTAGGCCCAGGAGCGACTCGCTAGCTCTCGATCTTTCCCACGAGTGCCTTGCGCAATTCGCGGGGCAAACGCGCGGAGGCGCCGACATGGGTCGCCCCGGCGAAGGCGGCCAGACGATGCACGGCGCCGCGCATGGCCTCGCCGGACATCGTCTCGAAGCCGTGATAGCCGACGATGCGCCAGGTGCCGTCCTCGCGCTTGGCGTCGATCAGCGCCGCCAGCCTGTCGCCGTGGATCACCGGCATGGCGAAATAAAATCGCCGCTTGTCGATGGGGGTATAGGCCTCGAACTTGTAGTCGTGGCCGAAGAGCTCGGTGAAGCGTTTGCGGTTGAACAGCAGATTGTCGAGGGGCGGAACGATGCGGGCGGGTGCATCGGGCGACGGTTCGCGGACCGCCGTCTCCCAAGCTTCGGCATCCTCCGGCAGATGCCAGTAGATCGGCTTGCCGGGAAGGTCGGAAGCCTCGACGGGCGCGGCCAGCTCGGGCGCGTGTGCCTCCACCAGAGCGCGCCAGCGCCGGATCGATGCGCCGCGCCAGGAGCCGAAATGGAGCGCCACCCGGTCGGCCCATTGTTCAGTGGTGGCGATCTTCAGCACCTGAAGGGCCGAAACCAGCAGGAAGCGCTCATATTCGGCGACCGGCGGTGGCTCCCAGCCGTTGAGCTCTGGCAGGCTGCGCTCGGATAAATCGAACAGGCGGTGGAAATGGGCCGTCCGCCCGCTGATCTGCAGCCGGCGGGCCATGAACAGATGCTCCAGTGCGCGGGTCGTCGCCTTGATGGTGTTGAAGCCGCCGACGACCCGGCGTGACTGGAAATCGGCCGGCCCGGCGGGACCATTGGCACGGATATGGGCTTCCACCTGATCCATGAGGGCCGCGATCCGTCGCCGGGTGGCGCGGTCGCGCGGCCTCAGGTCGGGAAGCGCGCTGGAGAGCGTCGGGACCCAATCGCGGCGAACGGCGAAGACGGGATAGTGGGTCTCCAGCATCTCGCCGCGCTGGTGGAGCATGGCGTAGAAGTCGGCGACGGGGGCCTGGACCCTTGCCAGCCATGCGATCTCGTGATTGCGCAGGCCGGTGACGCGGATCGAATCGATCTGGATCATGGCGAGCGATGCGGCCAACGCCGGCGCCTCGCCGGCAGAGCGCAACGGCCCGGACAAGCCGAGCCGGTCCAGCAGGAAACGCCTGATCTCGGTCGAGGAGGCGCGCCGCAAGGGAAGGGTCTACTCGACCTTGCCGCTCACCCCGGCCTCGGCGAAGCTCGCCATGCCGTTGTGGCAAGCGATGGCCGAGCGCAGCAGCGAAATGGCCAGGGCCGCGCCGGACGCCTCGCCGAGCCGCATGCCGAAATCGAGGAGCGGCGTGCGGCCGAGGCGCTCCAACAGGCGCCGATGGCCCGGCTCGGCCGAGCAATGGGCGACCAGGCAGTGATCCAGGGCCTGGGGCCGGGCGCGTTCCAGCACGGCGGCGGCAGCGGTGCAGGCGAAGCCGTCCAGCAGGACCGGAACATGGGCCATGCGTGCGGCGATGACGGCGCCGGCAATGGCAGCCAGCTCGCGCCCGCCGACCCGGCGCATGACCTCGAAGGGATCGTCGAAAGCGGGCCGGTGGAGCGCCATGGCCTGGTCGACAACGGCGATCTTGTTGTCGAGTGCCGCGCCGACGACGCCGGTTCCGGGGCCGACCCATTCGGCCGCCCCGCCGCCATAAAGGCCGCAGCAGAGCGCGGCGGCACTGGTGGTGTTGGCGATCCCCATCTCGCCCAGGCACAAGAGATCGAGCCCGGGTTCGACCGCCATCATGCCGAAGGCGAAGGCCTTGACGCAGTCCTCCTCGCTCAAGGCCGATCCCTGGGAGAAGTCCGCCGTGGGGCTGTCGAGGTCCATCTCATAGACCCGAAGCTCCGCATCGGCGGCGATGCAGAGCTGATTGATCGCTGCGCCCCCGGCGATGAAGTTCGCCACCATCTGCTTGGTGACCTCGGCCGGATAGGCCGAGACGCCACGGGCCGCGACGCCGTGATTGCCGGCGAAGACGGCCACCCGCGGCCGGTCGATCTGCGGGGGATGGCGGCCCTGCCAGACGCAAAGCCACTGGCTCAATTCCTCGAGCCGGCCGAGCGCTCCCGGCGGTTTGGTCAATACCGCTTCGCGCGTGGCGCAGGCGCTGCCTGCCGCCAGATCGGGGCCGGGCAGCTCGGCCATGAGGTTGCGAATCTCGGCCAGCGAGGCGGCAGGTTTTCCAGTCACGATGAGCTCATCCCCCATGGGCGCATGTCGAGGGTCCGTCCCTCGGGAATAATCGGAGTCCTCGGGCGCGAACCGCCCCCGTTGGCGGCTGGCCGAAGGGCCGCAACTGTCCTATAAGCTGCCGCGCGATGCCAGAGGAAAGAGACAGTTCGGTGACGCTGCCGCTCGGCGATTGGTGGGAAGATTTCCGCGTCGCCGTCGGTTTTCTCACCCGCTTGCCGACTGGCGGTTCGGCCGGTGCCTCGCCCGGCGCGCTGACCCAGGCGAGCCGCACCTTTCCGCTGGTCGGTGTCCTGGTCGGCGTGATCGCCGGGGCCGTCTATGCCGTCGCCGCCGACTGCGGCTTGACGCCGCTCATCGCCGCGGCCCTCGCCGTGGCAGCCGGCATCGTCGCGACCGGTGCCCTACATGAGGACGGCCTCGCCGATTTCGCCGACGGCCTCGGCGCGCGGGGCGACCGTCAGGCGAAGCTCGCGGCCATGCGCGACAGCCATATCGGCGTGTTCGCCATGCTGGCCCTGGCGCTGGGCCTGATCCTGCGCGTGTCCGCGCTCGCCACCCTTGGCCAGCCGCTGCAGGTGCTGGGTGCCCTTATCGCCGCCCATGCCGGTGCGCGGGCGCTGCTGCCCTGGGCCATGTATCAGGAGCGCCCCGCGCGATCCGACGGGCTCGCCGTGGCCGTGGGACGGCCGAGCCGGGCGACCGCGGGTGCCGCCCTCGTCATCGGCGCCATCGTCATGGTCGTTGCCCTTGGCCCCGGCGCCGGTTTCGTTGCCGCCGTGGGCGCGGCCCTGGCTATGGGCCTGTTGCCGCTCGCGCGGCGCGAGCTCGGCGGCATCACCGGCGACGTGCTGGGCGCCGTCGAGCAGTCGGCCGAGATCCTGATCCTGCTCGCCATCGTCGCCGCCAGATGAGCGAAACCCGCTGGTGGTGGATCCGCCACGCCCCGGTCCGCGACCATGGCGGCCGGATCTATGGCCAGAACGACCTGGCCGCGGACTGCGCCGATATCGAGCTTTTCCAGGCGCTCGCCACCGCGCTGCCCAAGGAAGCGCTCTGGCTGACGACGCCGCTGACCCGCACCCACCAGACGGCCCAGGCCCTGTTCGCGGCGGGCGCCCCGGCGCCGGCCGAGCTGCGCCAGGAACCGGCCTTTCTCGAGCAGCATTTCGGCGACTGGCAGGGCCTCACCTATGCCGAGCTGGCCGACTTGCGCAACGGCCAGGACCACCGCTTCTGGCATGCGCCAGCGACCGAGACGCCGCCGGGTGGCGAAAGCTTCGCCGCCGTGGTGGAGCGGGTGGCAGGCGCCATGGAGCGCATTGGGCAGGCGGAAGCCGGGCGGCACATCGTCGTCGTCGCCCATGGCGGCTCGATCCGGGCCGCTCTCGCCCATGCGCTCGGCATCGAGCCTGAGCGGGCGCTGGGATTTGCCGTCGACAATTGCTCGCTGACCCGTCTCGACCACTTTGCGCCGGAGGGCGCCTGGCGGGTGGGCACCGTCAATCGTCTTCTGCACCTGCCGGGGCGCCAAGGCTGATCCGGTTGACTCAAGGCTCGGGGGTTGACGCGGCGGCAGTCGCGGAATTGCCAAAATCCGACTATATAGTTATGAACTCGCCCGGAATGCCCCGCCGGACCTGAACCAAGGAGAGACGCCA
>Ga0265313_10000531_pt1 | contig 39887 bp, 33 predicted proteins | sample 4123metaG_FD_203122 | JGI IMG/M metagenome (GOLD analysis project Ga0265313, IMG submission 203122) | Rhizosphere microbial communities from Carex aquatilis grown in University of Washington, Seatle, WA, United States - 4-1-23 metaG | ecosystem: Host-associated > Plants > Roots > Rhizosphere >... | reverse complement strand
ACCCGCGACCTCGAGCCGAGATTCAGCGCGCCGAGGGTCATGATGACCCCGGCGTACACCCACGGCCACCATTTGAGCGTCGAATTGAACCGGCTCCACAGCCCCCCGTAGATGTCATGGTTGTAGAGGAACTCCGTCGCGAGCAGCGCCAAAGCCCAGATCGCAACGAGGAAGAGCGCGAATGGGCGCCGTTCACGGTTGAACGGGCCAAGTAGGAGTATCCCGAGCACCGGCCAGAAAGTGAGAAGCCAGCCGAGCCAGGGCGTGTGGTCGACAGAGGCGGTCACCCCGATCGCGGCGTTGTTGCCTATGGCCTGCTGGGTGAACTGAAGAAGGAACGGATACTCGAGTCCCGTTGCGACGGCGAATCCGGTCAATCCCGGGATCAGGTAGCCCTCGCTACCGCGGACAGCGCTGAAGATGAACCATCCCCCAACCAAGAGCAGCTGCAGCGGCAGGGTCCACGCATTGGAAACCAGCGCGATGGGAAGGGTCGCTGCAAGGAGCGCGTGATTGACGGCCCGCTGACGCCCGGACGCGCCCGATTCCTGGGCCGCAATCAGCGCCGCAGCGAAGGCCAGCAGAAGGAATCCCGAGAGCGGCGGATGGTAGTCGCCTTTGGTCAGGAAATAGCTGAGCGGCTCCATGGGAAGGTCCCGCGCCTCGACACCCGGGGTTGTCATCCACGAGGAGACATGCCGGCCGAGCGGCGTGAGCTCGCCGCGCACGATGGATCCCCCGACAAACCGGACGATATCCAGCACATAGGCGTTCTTGAGGAAAACGTGCGCCACGACGGTCACACCGCTTCCCCCGACGATAAGCGAAAGGATCGCGACCCAGCGTCCGGCCGTCCAACCGCAAAGCCTGCCGATGCAGCTCCCTGAGAGAAGGGTCAGGAATCCGACCAGCGTGCAGAAGGCCAGATGGTAGCTGATGCCGGGGCCGACGCCAAGCAGGCGCCCGAGCAGGGACGCCCCGTAGTGCTGGAAACTGTAATAGCAGTTCGCGCGGAACGGCGAAAGCCAGAGGTCCGGGGGCGGAAGCTGCGTGCCCTTCATGTAGGACTCGATCAGCCCGAAGTTGGGCATCTTGTCCTCGCTGGCGTCGATGTCCGGAAAAGTGTAGCGCCAAAGGAAGCAGTACAGGAAGCCGGCCGCGAACAGGGCCTCGTATCCCCAGTTCTCCCGAATCAGCGGCCGGTTGCGCCATATCAGCCACAGGGAAAGGAACGTGGTGAGGGGCAGCAGCGGCAGGTGCGGGCCGAAGCCGACGAAATGCTCCAGGCAGAAGAACACCATGCAGATCGCCAGCACGCCGGTAACCCTTGCTATCGCATAGTCTCCTACAAAACGACAGGCAACCAATCCGGCGCCCAGGAGGTTGATCCAAAGCCCGGCGATCGCCAAACTTAGAAATACCAGCGACATCCCCGTAAGAGTTGCCCGCCAGGATGGCTCCATGCGAGCCTGGATTTGAACGGGCCTGCGGGGTCCGACGCCGCCCGTCCGCACCCGCGTTCCGCCACCGCCAGCCGCCCGCCGTGCACGGCCAACCCGCCCTGTTTCGGCACTCCGGCGGCCGCATTTTCCCAAATACAAACTTTGCAAACGGCCCCTGCGCGCTATGGGCTTTCGGCCGCGTGCCAACCCTCAGCGAAAACCGAATTCCCAGGAGGCGCTGGGGAATCGGCGTGCTCCTTGGGTCGGGCATCCTCGTCAGTTTTCTAGACCGGATAAACCTCTCGATCGCAGGCCCACAGCTCGAGAAGGCGCTCAATATCGGGCCCGACGGCCTGGGGTTTCTCCTCAGCGCGTACCTCTGGACCTATACCGCTCTTCAGATTCCCATCGGGCTGGTTGTCGACCGCCTCGGCGTGACCCGGGTGGGCCGCTGGGGCGCCCTTCTCTGGACCTTGACCTCCGCCGTCACCGCGGTCGCCGGGGGTTTCTGGGGCATCGTCGCCGCCAGGTTTCTCCTCGGCATCGCGGAATCCCCCTCGTTCCCGGCGGTGTCCAAGGCCACCGGGCACTGGTTCCCGCGGTCCGAGCGCGCCCGCGCGACGTCGATCTTCGACGCAGCCGCAAAATTCTCAAACGTGCTCGGGATCCCCGTGATCGCGTTTGCCGTCGTGCGGTATGGGTGGCGGTGGGGGTTCGCCATATCGGCCGCGATCAGCTTCGTGTATTTCATCGCGTTTTACTTCCTCTACAGGGACCCGAGTGCCGACCGCCGCCTTACCTGGGCTGAGCACGAGCACATCCTGGCCGGCGGCGGGGTGCCCGAGGGCCGATCGGAAGAGGGCTCCCTTGACATGCTGGGCTACCTGCTCACCCAGCCGAAGATATGGGGACTGGCGATCGGCTTCGGCGCCTACGGCTACTCCTTCTACCTCTTTCTCACATGGCTGCCTTCCTACCTGGTGAGCACAAGCGGAATGAGCGTCCTCAGATCGGCCGCCTACACGGTCACGCCGTGGGCGATCGCGACCTTCACCGACCTGTTTGTCGGCGGATGGCTCATCGACGCGCTGATCTCGCGCGGCGCGGATGAAACCCGCGTGCGCAAGACCGTTCTCATCTCCGGAATGCTGCTGGGCCTTGCGGTCATAGGCGCGACAAGGACGGACAGTCCGGCTTGGGCGATCTTCTGGATCTCGGTCTCTCTCGGCGGACTCGCCGCCGCAGCCCCCGTCGGCTGGTCACTGCCCTCGCTGATCGCACCCAAGGGCGGCGTCGGGGCCGTAGGCGGAATCATGAACTTTGCCGTTAACCTGATGGGAATCGCCGCGCCGATCGTGACGGGCCTGATCGTCAACGCCACGCATTCGTTCATCGGCGCTTTTCTGGCGGCCGCCGCGATACTGGTCGTAGGCATCCTGGCGTTTGTATTCCTGCTTGGACGAATCGAGACGATGCCCGGCCCTTCGATGACGGCAGCCGGCCGAGCGCCGGGTTGACCTCACCCCGGGGAATACTGAATCCTTGGCCCAGCGATGAAGAAGACGCTCATCTATCCGCCGAACCACCCGGCCCCGCGGGGCGCCTACAGCCCCGGCCTTCTGGTCGAACACGGGGATTCGAGGACGCTCTACCTCACCGGGCAGCTCGCCGTCGACCCCGACGGCAAGGTGGTCGCGCCGTGCGACGCGGCGGCGCAGACGGAATACGTCTTCAGCCTGATCGGATCGATACTCGCGGCCGCGGGGATGGATTTCGGCGATGTGGTGAAGGTGGAGACCTTCCTCACGAACATGCCCGACTTCGAGAAGTTCTCCGCGATCCGGAATCGGTTCTTCGCGCAGACCAGGCCCGTGAGCACGCTCCTCGAGGTAAAGGGCCTCGCCCGGGAGGGCTGCTGCGTGGAGATTGCGGTCACGGCCGTAAAATGAACCCGTGACCGCGCCCGGCACACCCACCCCAGGCACCCCGGCGCTCTGTGTCGCCGACGACGCCACGTTCTGGCCGTGGCTCTCCTCGCCGAAGATCGGGGCCTGGCCGAACCGCGAAACGACGGTGGTCATCGCCCCGCTCGCCGGGATGGCCGACTGGGGCCTCGGCCATCCCCTCGACGCCGAGGAAATGGTGCTCACCCACGTGATCCGCGACGCATGCCGGCTGGTCGCGCCGGATTGCAGGCCCCTGGTCCTGCCCCCCCTTCGCTTCGCCTTCGGCGCCGATCCCTCGTGCGCCTTTCCAGTCGACCAACCGACGGCGCACGCTCTTATCGCGGAGGTCGCCGCCTCCGTCGCCGCATCCGGGTTCCGGAGAATTGCAATCGTGAACGCGAGCCCCTGGAGCGAGGAGCTCTGCAGCGCAGCCGCGCGTGACCTGCGGGTAGCGCGAGGGCTGCACATGTTCCTTGTTCACCTGAGCGCGATCGACCTGGATTTCCATCCTGTCCGAAGTCGCAGCCGCCGCAGGCTGCAAACGCTCCTGACCGCCCTCTACGGCGCCGACCCGGAGCCGTCTGCTCCGGAGGCGCCCGGGCTGCCACCCAGGATGTGGGGCGACGAGTCCGTAGCCGCCCTTCCCGGACCGGCGGCAAGCCTTAAGGAGGCCCAAATCGAGGGAGCCGCAATTCTTGCCGCTTCCGCGCACCGGCTCGCGAAGCTCATCTCGGACATCCACGACCGCCCGCCGCTCAGCGCGAAGATTGCCCCCGTATGAACTTCCCGTCCTATCGCGACAGGTACCTTCCTGCGATGACCCTGCGGCGCATAGGTGCGCTTCCCGACAAGGCGTGGGCGCCCGTCATCCTTGCTACAGGAGCGATCGAGCAGCATGGTCCGCACCTGCCCGTGGCGGTCGATGCCCTCATGGGCCAGGTGTGGCTTTCGCTGGCCCTGGCCCGGCTCCCCGCAGGGGCGTCCTGCTACGTCGCTCCGTCAATAACGATCGGCAAGAGCAACGAGCACACCGGCTTTCCGGGGACCCTCATGATCTCACGGGAGACGCTGCGCGCGCAGATCCTCGCCGTCGCCCGCCAGATCTGCGCATGGGGCTTCCGTTCCCTCGCGGTCATCAATACCCACGGAGGCAACCTGCCGGTCCTGGTCCCGACGCTCCGGGAGATACGGGCGCTCTACGGCATCAGGGCGGGCCTGCTGCAGTCGAAGCCGGTCGAGGGGCTGTCGGCCCAGGAGGCCGCCTTTGGAATCCACGCGGGGGAGGTGGAGACGTCCTGGGTCATGGCGGCTGCGGGCCGACACACCGACCCGTCGAAGGCCGTGTGCGAATACCCCGCACGGATCGAGGACCCGGGGGAAGTCCGTCCGGTCGCGGCGCCCGCGCTTGTCGCTTGGGCGTCGTGCGACGTCTCAAAATCCGGGGTCATGGGCGATGCCGCCGCGGCCACCGCGCAGAAGGGGGAACGCTGGCTTGAGCAGGGGGCCGAGGGCTACGCGTCGGCCATCGCCGAGGTCTGCCGTGCCGCAAGGGCGTCCATGACATGATGGTGCGCCGGCGTTTGACCGCGCATCGTTTGGTGCCCGGCGTGCGTCTTGCCTGCTGAAGATCGTTTCAACATTGTTCCCCATGACCTTTCACAAGGCGCCGCTTCCCCTTATGTGCGTCGCTGCATCACTGTTGGTCCAGGCCTGCGTGCAGTACAACCCCTCCCCGCCGTATCCGCCTCCTCCGCCCCCACCGCCGCCCTACTCCGCGGCGCCGCCCGGACAGCCGGCGGCATCGCCCGCCCCGCAGTCTGCGGATTTCCGCGGGATCGACGCCCTTATGGCCCCAATCGCCCTCTATCCCGATCCGCTTCTCGCCATCTTGCTGCCCGCGTCGACCGTGCCCTCCGATATCACCGCGGCGTCGGCCTACCTGATCCAGTACGGCGACGTGTCCCGGATCGACAGCCAGCCGTGGGACCCAAGCGTTCGCGCACTCGCGCATTATCCCAAGGTCATAGCATGGATGGCGGAGAACATCGCCTGGACCCAGGCGCTCGGCGCCGAATTCGCGTCTTCGCCGGCCGAGGTCATGGATTCGGTCCAGAGGCTGCGCGCCCGCGCGTGGGCCGCCGGCACGCTCGCATCGACCCCGCAGCAGCAGGTGTTTTCGGACGAGGACGCGATTGAGATTCTTCCCGCCCAGACCGACATGGTCTATGCCCCGGCCTATGATCCGGACGTCATGTTCTCCGACGAGCCCTACTACGGCTACGGCGGACCGTTCATATTCTTCGGGGAACCGTATCCTGCGGGCATCTGGCTGAACTACGCATTTGACTGGCACCGCCACCGGGTTTGGGCCGGAGACCGGGACGCATGGCACGAGCACGATGCGTGGCAGTCACCGCATTTCGACGGCGACCGGGAGCCTCCTGGGGCCCACTCCTGGCACCACCGGCATAGCAGCCCAAGGGACCTCGCGCCCGACCGCGGCGTGCACGGCAACGGGGTGCCCGCTCCGCGCCCGATGCAGGGCGTTCCCAATCCTCCCCCTTCCCATTACAGGATAAGCGTCCCACAGCCGGGTCGACCCGCACCCGTGGCAGGATTTGCCCAGCCGAGGGAGCGCCCAAGGCTTGGCCTTCCCTTTGCCCCGGCGGCTTCGGGAGCGTCAGCGCGACCGGCCGAGGGGGCTCCGAGACCCCGTCAACCCGAGACGGGCGGCGTGAACTCGCAGGGCCCAATCGGCGCCGTGCACAATTACAGTCCGGCGCCGGAACCGAGGCAGCCCGCTGCGCCACCCGCTCCAGCGGCACACGAGCCGAGCGCACAGGCGCCGGCGCCGGCAAGAACGCAGGCGCCGCCGCCCGCCGCCCACGCAGTCGCCCATGAATCTGCCCCGGCGCCTGCCCATGAATCGGCCCCGGCAGCCGCCTCCAGCCACCAGCCTCAGAAATAAGATGAATATTCCCATCTACTGGATCGACGCGTTCACGGAAAAGGTCTTCGGAGGCAACCCTGCCGCCGTGGTCCCGCTCGAATCGTGGCTCGACGACGCGCTCCTCCAGCGCATCGCAAACGAGAACGGCCTCTCCGAAACCGCCTTCTTCGTGCGCACGGGACCGGCCCGCGCCGAGCTCCGGTGGTTCACGCCCGCGATCGAGGTGGACCTCTGCGGGCACGCGACGCTGGCGACGGCGCATGTCCTTTTTCAGGAGCTGGGCCAGGTGCAGTCCCCGTTCATCTTCGACACCAAATCGGGCCCCCTGTCCGTCACCCGGCGCGGGACGCGCATTGAGCTCGATTTCCCGTCGCGCCCGGCGGCGGCGGCCGAGCCGCCCGAAGGCCTGCTGCGGGGGCTGCGCCTCAGGCCGGCGGAGGTCCTGCGCTCGGAGCGGATGTGGCTCTGCGTGTACGCGACGGCGGACCAAGTCCTGGCGCTGGCCCCGGATTTCGTGGCCCTCGCAACCGTTGTGCCCGGCCGGATCATACCGACGGCCCCGGGGAAGGACTGCGACTTCGTATCCCGCTTCTTCGCCCCCGATGCGGGCATCGCCGAGGATCCCGTCACCGGCTCGGCCCACTGCACGCTTGTGCCGTACTGGGCCAAGCGCCTTGGCAAGGCCTCGTTCCATGCGCGGCAGGTTTCCAAGCGCGGCGGGGAGCTCTGGTGCGAGCTCGTCGGCGACCGTGTGAGGATGGCCGGCAGCGGCGCGCTTTACCTCAAGGGACAGGTGACGGTCTGACGGCCACGGCCCGCGGCCGCCGTCACTTCTCCTTCATCTCGTAAACGCCGTCCCAGTCCGGCGGAGGGGGATGGGCGCGGTAGCCCTCGGCAATTCCAATATAGACCAGCGATGGGTTGCTGTGGGTACCGGGCGCTCGGCCTGGGCCGTTGGGCTCCAGCGCCTCGGAGTGCCGGAAGCGCTCGAGTGCCCCGTCCCAGTCGCGGATATAGTACTTCGCCAACCCCTGCTCGAAGATCGCGACGCACTCCCGCAGCGGGTCGGTCGCGTCCTCCGCAAGCGCCACCAGTTCGTGGATCGGAAGCGGCTGGGTGCGCCCCTTAACGACGATCCGTCCCAGCGTCCTAAACACAACGCGGCCCGCCTCAATCCTTTCGCACTCCTCGCGGGTCGACTCGGTGCACATTGAATAGACTCCCCAGCTCTTCGCACCGCTCTCCATCCTGGCGGCGATGTTCACGTTGTCGCCCATCATCGTGTAGTTGAAACGGGTATGGCTGCCCATGTTCCCGACGACCGCCGGCCCGGTGTTAAGGCCGATGCGTGTCTGGAGCCCGTGCACGATCTCCGGCCACTTGTCGCCCTCATGAATCCATTTCTGCCTCAGCTCGGCGGTCCTCCGATGCACGCGCAGCGCCGCCAAACAGGCCCGGTGCGGATGGTCGGGAAGCGCAAGCGGCGCCCCGTAGATGGCCACGACGGCGTCGCCGATGTACTTGTCGAGCGTGCCGCCTTCAGCCTGGACGATGTCCGTGCACGCGGTCAGGTACTCATTCATCAGCTCGACCAGGCGCGACGGAGATAGCTTCTCGGAGAAGCTCGAGAACGACTGGATGTCGCTGAAGTAGGCCGTGATGTTCTCCTCGATGCCCCCGAGCTTGGGCTCCTCGCCGGAGTCCACCATGCGCGATACGAGCGCCGGCGAGACATAGGCCCCGAACATGCCCTTGATCCGGCCCTTCTGCTTCTGCTCCTCGACAATCTGCCATAGGAGCCCCGCGCCGCTCGTCGTCACCGCCGCGCAAAGGGGCGCCACCACCGGGATGATGAGGTTGCCCGCCTTGAAGAGCATCAGCGAAACCGCCACGTAGAGCGCTGCCGAGAGGACGGCCATCATCTTTGTGAACACGGCGCGGCCCCCGCCCGCTATCGCGAGGACGGACACCAGCGCTGACAGGCCGAAGATCAGGGCGTAGGCCCCGGACTCGGGCAGGTGGCGCAGGTACCTCCCTGAGACGATCGTCTTGAACAGGTTCCCGTGGACGCTGACGCGGGGCACGTTCACCTCGTCGAGGGGCGTGGGTGAGGTGTCATGCCACTGCAGTTCGTCGGTGGGCCCGATGAGCACCACCGCGTCCTTGAACTGGGCGAAGAAATCCTCCGCGCTTTTTCGTTCCTCGGGCTTCTCGGACTCGAGCAGCTGGCTGTACCCGTAGACATCGCCGAAGCCCACCCACGGGTTCCTTGACGCATTGGCCCACGGGGAGAACCAGTTAATCTCCAGCATCTGGCGCTTGAAGAGCGGGATGTGCGCCGCCACGGAACCGTCGGGCCTCACGAGGTCCATGAAGTCCGTGCCGATCTTTATTCCTTCCCTATCGACCCCGTAATAGATGCGAGCCAGCTCGACCGCCATGGCTAGGTACGTACGCGCGGCGGAGGGGGCGTAGAGCCTTACCCAGCGCGTCCCGCCGTCCACGGTGTCGATCAAGGCAACGCCGGGCGGGCTGTAGGTCTGGCCCGGGCCGATGACGAACGATGGCAACTCGGGCGGCTCCAGCTGGCGCGCAGGCGGCAGGTCGGCACGGGTGACGTCGGGGAATTCCCTTATCCTTTTGTTACCGTTCGCGTCTCGGAAGTCGCCCGCGACGTACGACGCTCCGACGACCACCGTTGGCGTCTTTCGCAGAAAGGCCCCGAGCGCGCGGTTGCCGGCAATCAGCTTCTTCCTGTCGATCGATTCGGCAACCCCCTCGTCGGAAAACACGAGGTCCATACCCAGCGCCTTGACGCCCGCGCGTTCGACCAAGGTCCTCGCCACGGTCGCGAAGTATTCACGGCTCCAGGGCCATCCTCCGATCGCGTCGAGCGAGAGCGAATCCATCCGCACGTAGATCACGTTCACCGGCGCGTCGATGGGTCCCCTGTAACGGAACCGCCAGTCGATCACCTTGTCCTCAAGAAACCCGAGAAGGCCCATATGGGCCATGACGCACCAAGCCAGGGGAATCGGCGCGAGGAGCAGCCAGCGCAGCCGGAAGAGCGCGGACTTTTTCGGGGATGCCACGGGCCCGCACGCTATTCAGCGCGGGCCCGCAATGAAAGCAGATTTGGCGCTCAGGTGCCGCTGCCGGAGCCCGACGTGGTCTGGGCGGGCTGGATGACCGGCGGTGGTGGAGGCGGTGGTGGAGCCGGTGGTGGAGGTGGTGGCGGAGGCGGTGGCGGAGCCGGTGGCTGGATCACGGTGTTGATGACCGCCGTCTCAATCTGCTGGGAGGATGTCTGGATCTGAGCCGCCTCCGTCGGGGACGTGTCGGTCGTCACAATGGTCACCGGCGAGGTTACGGCAGCTGCCGCTGGAGCGGTCGCGGTGGCCGCGGTCGCCGGCGTATAGCTGAACGTCGCCACGACCTGCTTGCCGGCAGGAATGTTGACCGGTCCGGCCGTCACGCCCTTGAAAACAACCGTGCCGTCGGCCGTCGTCACGACAAAGAAGGCCTTCCCCGTGGCTGGATCCGGGCGAAACACGATCCGAAAGGTGGTGCCGCGGATGCCGGCCGCGCCAACCGGAGTCTGCACCGTGAATTCGGAGCCCCTGTCCACGTTCAGGTGAACCACCTTGCCGACCAGTTCCCCTTTCGTGAGGTTAAGCTTGGTGGTCGAGGTGCTCGGCTCCTGCTTGATCTCCGACATCTTGATATCGGATGCAAAGGGATCCTGCTCGAACTGCTCGATATCGAGGTTCGAATCGCCCGCCACGTTGACCGTGGCGCCGTTGGAAAAGGCAAGGATGATCATCGCTCCAGGAGCCGTCACGATCGTGGATTGGTCGAAAACCTGGTCCCCGTCGTGGAGGGTGCGTTTCTGGCCGTCCACCTTGGAGACCGCATCCACGTGACCCTGGACACGAGCGGCAACTATCTTGCCTTTGACCCTCGCGGAAGCAGAAGGAGCGGTTTGGGCTCCGGCGGGCATCAGTCCGACAAAAACACCCAATACTATGGCTAACAGGATTTTATTGAGCATGGAACTGGCGTTCAGGGTGGTTGTTTGAGCCCGGCCTCCAATCGTTGACGCAATAGTTGTGCAAGACGGAAGCTGGGGTCAAGACGCAAGCAGAAGTCGCAAGCGGCAATGGCTGGGCCGACCTCGGTCGGCGCCAGGCTGAGGTGGTAGGCCTGATAGTACCAGACATCTGCCCGTACCGGCGCAAGTTGCAGAGCCCGCACGTAACAGCTCCCGCCTTCGGCCCACCGGCGCTGCATGTCGAGTCCCGTGCCCCGCCGGATCCAGAATTCGGCGATGACGGGGCAAAGACCCAAGGCGCGATCCGCCTCGCTCACGACCTTCGCACCGAGCGTCTCGGTCTGCTTGGGGTATACGAGCGCCCAAAGAGAGTCTGCATAGGCCTGGTCCGACCAGGCCTGGGCGTTCGCCGGATCGAGGCTGACCGCGTGTTCGAGCGAGCTCCGGATGGACGCCAGGGCGTCGTGCTCGCCGGCCGCGTCAGTTCCCGCCGCGGCCATCTTGTTGATCCCTGAGCGGGCGACCCTCCTGAATTCCTCGGCCTGGTATTTCGGCACCGCCCAGAATACCGTCAGTGCCAGGGCCCCGGCAGCCGCGACAAACGCGGCGGCTCGCGCCATTCCGCGGGCCAGCCCCCTTCTAGCCTGCGGCATCCGCCTGGCATGCCAGGCGTCGGCCGTCACGAGCGCGGCGATCGTGGCGAAGATCATCGCGAGCGCCGGAATCTTCAGGTGGAAGTCGACAAGCAGGTGGAGCGCGAAAGCGACGAGTCCGGTGAATGCCGCGCCGGCGAATCCCCTTGCCCGCATGCACCGCCAGGCGACAATTCCTGAGGCGCCAAACAGCAGGGCAAAGCCGACCACTCCGTAATCGGAGAGCGTGTTCAGGTAGTCGCAGTGGGCGTAGACGGGCTCGTCACGGAATCCCTCCGGCCGGTAGGACTCGAAGAGCACGTCGAAGCTCCCCGCGCCTCCTCCCAGCAGCCTGTGCCCCTCGAATATCCGCCAGGCACCGCGCCAGAGGATCGGCCGCGCATGCTCCCCGGCGTCCCTCACAAACTGGTCGGCCCGCACGCGCATCATCGGAAACGAGAAGTAGAGAATGGCGGCCGCCGCCGCCGCGATGCCGACGGCGCCCGCGGCGCCCGCGATCCTGCGGCCAAGGCTTCGGCCCCCCGATAGCAGGGGCCTCAAGGCAAACGCCGCTGCAAGCGCCAGCCACGCGCCTCGGCTTACGGCGAGCACGAACCCGGCGGCCAACGCAGCGAGTGCCAGGGCGCAAAGGACCCGAACGGCGCGGGTCCTCCCCGGCCCGAACGCTTGCGCGCCAACGGGCGGGATCAGCAGGGCCATGAACACCCCAAGGCTGTTGGGAATCCCGAAGGGTCCGGAGGACCGGCCGATGAACTGATCCGCCTGCGTCCGCCCGAGCATGAGCCACGTCGGGCTGACGAAGTGCTGATAGCCCGCAAGGCCAGCGGACACGACCCCGAGAGCCACCAGGACGACCCAGACTGCCCGCCGGCAGGACCGCGCCTCCACTCCGTTGAGCACAACCCAGAATATCGCGGCGGTCTGCGCCCAGATTAGCCAGTCAAACCAGCCGAGCCAGCGCACCGGAGTCACCCAGACCACGTTTGCGGCCGCGTAGGCGATGAACGGCACAAAGAGCCACCCGGCCGGATGGGCGCGCGTTCCGCGCAGGGGATCCGAAAGGTGGACCGCGACGAGCGCGGCCGTGAGCACCGCCATCGCGATCCGCGAGCCTGGCAGATAGCCGCCCAGGCAGAGCGTCGTCCAGAGGATGTCCGCGGAAAGCAGGACCACTCGCGCCCACTCCCAGGCCGAGGCTCGGACGGGTGAAGAAGTGTCTGGCATTTCGGGAAGGCGGAAGCCGCCGCCGGGCCAGACTGCGCAGCCGCCCCGGCGCATCGCGAACAAAAAAGCGGCGCCATCCCGGGAGGGATGGCGCCGCTTAAGCTACGAACCGGCCTACGCTCAGGTCGTCGGCACCAACTGGATCGTCTTCACGATCCGGCCGGCCACCAGGTACGGGTCGGCGGCCGAGTTCGGCCGACGGTCCTCGAGGTAGCCCTTGTAGTTGTTGTTAATGAAGCTGTGCGGTATGCGCACCGAGGCGCCGCGATCCGCCAGCCCGAAGTTGAACTTGTCGATCGACTGTGTCTCGTGCAGGCCGGTGAGCCGAAGGTGGTTCTCCGGGCCGTACACGGCGATGTGCTCGTCGCGGTATTGATTGAAGGCCGCCATAAGCTTGTCGAAGTAGGCCTTTCCGCCGACCTCGCGCATGTATTTTGTCGAGAAGTTGCAGTGCATGCCCGATCCGTTCCAGTCCAGGGGCTGGTTGAAGGGCGCGAGCACCGGCTTGCAGCGCCATTCGATGTCGACGCCGTAGGGTTCGCAGAGGCGCGTGAGGATGTAGCGGGCGACCCACATCTGGTCGGCGGCGTTCTTGGAACCCTTGCCGAAGATCTGGAATTCCCACTGGCCCTTTGCCACCTCGGCGTTGATGCCTTCAAGGTTGATTCCCCCAGCAAGGCAGGTGTCGATGTGCTCCTCGACGAGCTTGCGGGCGATCGGCCCGACGTTCTTGTAGCCGACGCCCGTGTAGTACGGGCCCTGGGGCGCCGGGAAGCCGCCTTCGGGGAAACCGAGCGGTGCCCCGTCCTTCCAGAAGAAGTACTCCTGCTCGAATCCAAACCATGTGTCCGGGTCATCCGGAATGGTCGCGCGCGAGTTCGACGGATGCGGCGTCTTGCCGTCCGGCATCATGACCTCACTCATCACCAGCACGCCGTCCTTTCGCGTGATGTCCGGATAGACGGCCACCGGCTTCAGGATGCAGTCGGAATTTTTCCCTTCCGCCTGCTGCGTTGAGCTCCCGTCAAACCCCCACATTGGGAGCTGCTCGAGCTTCGGGAAGCTGGCAAATTCCTTGATCTGAGTCTTGCTGCGCAAGCTGGCCAGAGGAGTGTACCCATCGAGCCAGATGTATTCGAGTTTGTATTTGGGCATAGTTAAACGGTTTAGAGCGGGGATTTGATTGAGGTTTTCGCGCCGCGTGCGCAAGGATTTTGAGTGTCCAATCCGCCAGAGCACGAAAAACTCGGAATCCAAATCAGCACCTTGCATGCCAGATGCCGCTGGGACGTTAATACTTTCTTAATATTGCGACGATGAGACAAATCGAAGGGGGAACAATTAGCAAAGCGGCCGCGCTTACCAGCGCAGAATTCTCCCGAAGCTGTTACAATCGATCTTCTAATGCATGAGATGAAAGACACTCCCCGCGCGTTGGTGCGAATCAGCTTCGACGGGCTGGTGCACAAGACCTTCCGTGGGCACCTCGCAAAGGAGCGGTTCGAGCAGGAGGTCCGCGTGCTGCAGCATCTCGAGAAGAATGGCTGCACTTTCGTGCCGCGGCTGCTGGAGTCCGATCCCGAAAAGCTGAAGATCGTCACCACAAACTGCGGCACCCGAGTCGACCAGATCAACCCTGAGAGGCAGAAGGAACTGTTCGCCGAGCTTGAGGCGTTCGGCGTGCGCCACGAGGACCGCGAGCTGCGCAACATCACCTACCGCACCTCGGACGGGCGCTTCTGCGTCATCGACTTCGAGTTCGCTACGCTTCTGGACGGGCCCAATTCCATTTCGCTCAAGCCGTCGGCCGCCCAATGAGCGCCACAACACCCGACACGCCCGTCCCCAGCCGGGCCGATTCAAAGCCCGGTCTGCGCTGGTCCGGACTCTCTCACGTCGGGCGCTTTCGGGCCAACAATGAGGACTCCTTTCTCGCGCTCGAGTTCGACGGCCACGAGGTCAGCTACCTTGGCAAGTCCGGGCAGTCCTCGCTCGCGCAGGCGGATTTCGTGTTTGCGGTCAGCGACGGAATGGGCGGCGCGAAGTCCGGGGAATTCGCCAGCCGCATCGCCGTGGATCGGATCACGCGTCTGCTCCCGCGGAGCTTCCGCCTTTCCGCCGCGGGGATCGCAAGCGGGTTTAACGACATCCTCTCGGAGCTGTTTGCGGTGATCCACTCCGATATGCTGCACCTTGGCTTCTCCTATGCTGAGTGCGCCGGCATGGGCGCGACGCTCAGCATCTGCTGGTTCAGACCTGAGTGGATGTACTTCGGGCACCTCGGTGACAGCCGCATCTACTACCTTCCGCGCGGCGGGGGGCTCAAACAGGTCACCAACGACCACACCCATGTGGGATGGCTGCGCCGCAAGGGCGAGCTGAACGAGCGCGAGGCGCGCAGCCACCCGCGCCGAAACGCCCTTCAGCAGTCCCTCGGGGCAGGAAACCAGTTCATCGAGCCCCACATAGGAGCGGTCGGCTATCAGCCCGGCGACCGATTCCTGATCTGCTCGGACGGCCTTGTGGAGGGCCTTTGGGACAGGCGGATCGAGGATATAATCCGAGCGCATTCACCGGGGACTGACGGTCCGACCGTTGCCCAGGAGCTGGTCGATGAATCCGTCCGGGAATCCGGCAGGGACAACACGACGGCCCTGGTGATCGAGATTCCCGCGCCGTGAATCTGATCTTCGTCTACGGAACCCTCAAGCGGGGTTTCATCAACCATTACCTCATGGCCGGACAGGAGTTCGCAGGCACGGCAAAGACGAGTCCGGGTTACGCCCTGTACGACCTGGAGGGCTATCCCGGCCTGGTGGCCGATGCCGGGGCTCCTGAGGGCGTCGACGGAGAAGTCTGGTGTGTGGACGACGAATGCCTTGCCGGCCTTGACGTGCTCGAGGGCACGGCCGAGGGCCTCTACAGCCGCCACACGGTGCCGGTGCTGACGCCCTTCGCCGAGAGCCGAATCGAGGCCTACATCTATCAACGGAGTGTGGAGGGCAGAAAGCGGCTCGGGAGCGCCTGGGCGGGATAGCAAAGGGCTGCCGCAGCCTCAACTGGGCGGACCCTTTGCGGCGCCCGTCAGCGCGGCAGCCTCGGGAGCCGGCACCGCGAACTTCCGGACGCCCGTGAACTTGGCCCGGAAGAGGTCGTCCAGGAGCCCGCGCACCCCTGCGGGCACCTTTCCCACCAATTCGTCCAGAGGGGGGAGCTTGTCACCGATGACCAGGGCCGCATTCCCGTCCGAGGGGTGCGCGGGGGCGTCGCCCCGGGCGGCGGCCTCCGACAGGAAGGAGGCCTCGGCGGACTCGTCGGGCCACTCGGTCTCCTCCGAGGCCGCATCGGCGGGCGCGCCCGCCGCGAGCGCCGCCAGCCGGGACTCGAGGCGCTCAATCAGCCCTTTTTTTTTTCGCCGTCCTGGGTCCCCCCGGCCTCGCCGGCAAGGGACGCCAGCTCCTTGATGAGGCTGTCGATCGCCCGGGCGCGGCTCGCCTCCACGGCCTTAAGGAGGGTAACCTCGAAATTTATCTTCTCGGCAAGGCCCAGCTTCACGCTCCCCTCCCCCTCGCGCAGACCGTCCAGGAGCCGGGTCAGCTGCTCGGTCGTCATCGCGCAGCCGAGGCGGCCGCTGCTCCCGCCCGCCGCGATCGAGTCAAGGAGGGCCGAGCGGACCAGCGTCTGCAGGTCGGTCAGGAGCCGGACCAGGTCGCGGCCCGCGGAGTCGCACTCGTCCACGATCGAGACAATCCGGCGGTGGTCGCCGGCGGCGAGCGCCGCGGCCAGGTCGGCGACCTTCGCCTCGGCCACTAGCCCGTAGACATCAAGGACGTCGGCCTCGGCGATCTCGCCCCCGCAGAACGCGATCATCTGTTCCAGGATCGACTGCGCGTCGCGCATTCCGCCGTCGGCAAGTCTCGCGATGCACGCCAGCGCGGCGTCGTCCACCTTGACCTTCTCCGCCTCGGCGATCGCCTTGAGCCTTTCGGCGATCAGGCCGGTCGGGATCGGCTTCAGGTCGAAGCGCTGGCAGCGCGAAAGGATCGTCGGGAGCACCTTCTGCACCTCCGTCGTCGCGAACACGAACTTCACGTGGGGCGGAGGCTCCTCGAGTGTCTTCAGCAGCGCGTTGAAGGCGGCCGTCGAGAGCATGTGCACCTCGTCGATGATGTAGATCTTGTACCTGCCCTGGGCCGGAGCATAGCGCGAGGTCTCGCGCAGGTCCCTCACCTGCTCGACGCTGTTGTTGGAGGCGCCGTCGATTTCGATCACGTCGAGGTGGCTGCCCTCAGCGATCGCCGTCACCGCCGGGTCATTCTCGTCAAAGTCGGCCTTGGGGCCTCCCGTGCAGTTGAGTGCCTTCGCGAATATCCTGGCGATCGAGGTCTTGCCGGTGCCCCGCGGCCCGACGAGCAGGTAGGCGTGGGCGATCCTGCCCCGGGCGATGGCGTTCCTGAGGGTGCGCACCACATGGTCCTGGCCGACGACGTCGCCAAACGTCTGGGGCCTCCATTTGCGTGCGATGACCTGATAACCTGTTGCGGTCAAGGGATGTATCGATATGGGAAGATGAAGTGGCCAGGCACTCCACGGCACTGGTAGAACGTCGGTACCGTTGCTGCCTTCCGGCCCTGGCGGGGTTCGCGCGCCTGCCCATGCATGGCGCCTGGCCGAGGCGCAACATGCGCCGGCGCGCCGGGCGCGCAACACCTATTTAGGCGTCCCCTGTGCCGCGGGCTGCTCGCCCTGCGCCGGCGCCTGCTGAAAGCCCCTCCTGAACTGCTGGAGCCGCGCGCGCTGCTGGGCGACAAGGTCTTCAAATTTGGTGCGCTGCTCGGGCGTCAGGATCTCCTCAACCTCGTCCTGCATCTTCTCGATGGCGAGGGCGGTCTTAAGCTGCACCTCGCGGCGGTCCCGGCCAAGCTCCGTGGCCGTGCGCTTCACGATGGGCATGATCTTCGCCTCCTGATCGTCGGTCAGCTTGAGCTGGCTGGCAAAGCTGCGCATGAGCTGCGGCCCGAATCCCATCATCTGGCCCGGGCGCGGGACGCCCAGGCCGGCCTGGCTGAAAGCAGGTGGATTCATGGCCCTGTGGCGGTGGACCCATCTGACGACGCCGAGGGCCGTGGCCCCGCCCGTCACGAGACCCGCGACGAAGATCGCGATGGTTGCCAGGATGACTTGCCAGGTTCTTGCCATGACTCAGGTCCCCAGGTTGACGACCTCCGCGACCGGGTCGTCGTTTACGGCGACCGCCGTGTCATCCTCGAACGCGCCCGTGATGGCCGAGTAGTTCAACCCGACCGCCACGAGGGCAAAAAGGCACGCGATGCCCGCGGCGCGAAGCGCCATCCGGCCAAAGACCGGAGCCGGCGGCTGGACCTGCTCGAAGGCAAGCGCGGCCACCCGGGTCGAGAACCCGTAGGGGGCGGACTCGTCCCCGGCGGGGGGCGCCCTTCGGGCGGCCTCCATGAGACGCTGCCAGGATTTCTCACGAGGGTTCATTTTCTCTCCTTTTCTGTAAGATCGCGATAAAAGCGTTGCAACTTCCGTCTGGCGCGGAAGGCCCTCACCTTGACGAGGGTCTGGTTCCAGCCGGTGAGCGCGCTGATCTCGGCGACGCTCTTCTGCTCAAGGTCCAGGTACTGGATCACGAGCCGGTCCTCGGGCTTCAGCTGCTCGAGGAGCTTGTGGACGAGTTCTCGGGCGGCGAGCGCATCGTCCGGCGCGACATCGTTCTCGTTGGTGATCACCGAATCGAGGACATCGGTTTCGCGCTCGGACAGGTCTGCCCAACGCAGCTCAGGCCTGCGCTTCTGGGCGCGCAGTTGGTCGATGCAGGTCGTCACCGCTATCCGGGACACCCAATGGGTGAACGGGACCGTTCCCTGGTACTGGTCGATGCGGGTGAACATTTTCAGAAATATGTCTTGGGCAAGGTCTTCCTCGGAAACCCTCCTTGGAAGGTGGGCCCGGACGATGCGGATGACGAGGGGGTGCAGGTGTTCGACAAGATCCCGCGCAGCAGTCTGGTCGCGCCGACGAACGCGATCAAGACAGCCAGCCAGATCAAACGACTGGTCGTCAGGCATGCATTTATGGAGGCATCATCGAACACATACTGCAAGACGCCGGTGGCGCCCAGGCGGTTACCGGCCGCCCCGCATCTTGACATTCGGATGCGGCCGCGAATTGAATGTAAAGCAGAGATGGCATCCGCCTCCCAGGCCCTTCGACTTACCTCCGCGCACGACCTCTAAAGGACGCCGCCTAGCGGCGGGTCGTGCGTAGGCCTGTTTTCCCCTTTCGCCGCGGTCCCGGACGGACCGAGACGGCGTTGTACTCCCGTCAGAAACCAGCCAATCTCAACCTCCCTTTCCCATGCAGCCTGAACCCATCACCAAGTACGAAGCCTTCCCTCCGGTGTCCCTGCCGAGCCGCCAATGGCCCAGCCGGACGCTCACCCGCGCCCCGATCTGGTGCAGCGTCGACCTTCGCGACGGCAACCAGGCCCTCGCCCAGCCGATGAGCGTCGAGGAGAAGATCGAGTTCTTCGAACTGCTCGTGCGGATCGGGTTCAAGGAGATCGAGGTCGGGTTTCCTTCGGCCTCCCAAATCGAGTTCGACTTCGCGCGTCGCCTGATCGAGGAGAACCGGATTCCAGGGGACGTCGCGATCCAGGTCCTCTGCCAGTGCCGCGAGGATTTGATCACGCGGTCCCTCGAGGCGGTCAGGGGCGCAAAGAACGTCATCTTCCACCTCTACAACTCGACGTCGCCCAAGCAGCGCGAGTACGTGTTCAACCAGCCAAAGCACGAGATCGTCCAGATCCCGGTCCGTTCGGTCGGGCAGCTCAAGCGCGAGAGCCGCGCGCTCATCGACTCGGGCACCCGCCTGCGCCTGGAGTACTCGCCGGAAAGCTTCACCAGCACCGAGCTCGAGTTCGCGCTCGAGGTGTGCGAGGCGGTGTCCGACGTCTGGGGCCCCACGCCCTCGGAGAAGATCATCCTGAACCTGCCGGCGACGGTCGAGTACGCGATGCCCAATGTCCACGCCGACCAGATCGAGTGGATGTGCACGCACCTGACGAGGCGCGACTCGACGATCGTTTCCCTGCACACCCACAACGACCGCGGAACGGGAGTCGCCGCGACCGAGCTCGCGCTCCTGGCCGGGGCGGACCGCGTGGAGGGGACGCTTTTCGGCAACGGCGAAAGGACCGGGAACCTGGACATCGTCACGGTGGCGCTCAACCTCTACACCCACGGGATACACCCGGGCCTGGACTTCAGCGACCTGAATGCGATCCGGGACGTCTACGAGCGCTGCACCCGCCTCGAGGTGCCGCCGCGCCAGCCCTACGCGGGCGAGCTTGTGTTCACCGCGTTCAGCGGCTCCCACCAGGACGCCATCAAGAAGTCGCTCGCGCACCAGAAGGCCGGGAAGCCGTGGGATGTCCTGTACATCCCCATCGATCCTGCCGATGTCGGCCGCAGCTACCGCGCGATCATCCGGATAAACTCCCAGTCGGGAAAGGGCGGCGTCGCCTACGTCCTGGAGCGCGAATTCGGATTCCAGCTGCCGAAGCTCATGCACAAGGAGATCGGACGGGTCGTGAACGACATCGCCGACAGGAAGGGCACCGAGCTCACGTCGACGGACATCCGGGACGCGTTCCAGAGGGAATACCTCGAGAGGAAGTCACCCGTTTCGCTCGAGCACTTCAAGACGACGGAGCGCGACTCCACCGTGAAGTGCGAGGCCCGGATCGTCTTTGAGGGCAAGCAGCGGTCGATAACCGGCGCCGGAAACGGCCCGATCGACGCCTTCGTCCGCGCCCTCGGCTCCGCCGGCCTCCCTAAGTTCGACGTCGTCAACTACTCCGAGCACTCGCTCGGGAAAGGGGCCGAGGCGAAGGCCGTCAGCTACATCCAGATCAAGATGGAGCGGGGGGCCGCGTTCTTCGGCGCGGGGATCGACACGAACATCGAGCTGGCGTCGATCAAGGCGATCGTGAGCGCGCTCAACCGGGCGATCAGGCCGCGAGATGAAGTTTGAACCAGCGAAGCGTCCGCTGACGGGGGAGACGCTTGAGAGCCTGACCGCCTCGCTCGGCGAGCAGGGCGAGAAGCCCTTCCGAGCGAGGCAGGTCCTCGACTGGCTCTACAAGAAGCGCGCGCGCACCTGGGACGACATGACCAACCTCCCCAAGGGCCTTCGGGCATGGCTCGACGGCGCGTACACCCTCATGCCCGCCACGCTCGTCCTGAACAGGCAGTCGGCCGACGTCACGGACAAGCTCCTCCTGGAACTCGGGGACCGCTCGCTCATCGAGACGGTCATCATACGGGCCCCGCAGGACGGCGTCGGCGTCGACCACTCCCGCAAGACCATCTGCATCTCGACCCAGGTCGGCTGCGCCATGGGCTGCGTGTTCTGCGCGAGCGGCCTGGCGGGCCTAAAGAGGGACATGAGCGCGGGCGAGATCGTGGCCCAGCTGCTGCAGGTGTGCTACGCCGAGGACGCGCGCACGCCCAGGGCCCGCGCCGAGCTCGCGTCGTTCGACAACATCGTCGTCATGGGCATGGGCGAGCCGCTCGCGAACTACGACGCCCTCATCAGGGCGCTCACGATCGTGAACGCCGAATGGGGGCTCGGCTTCGGGGCGCGCAGGATCACGGTGTCCACGAGCGGCCTCGTGCCCAAGATCCTCCTTCTTGCCGACGAGCCGCTGGGGTTCAGGCTGGCGGTCTCGCTCCACGGCGCCACCGACGAGGTGAGGACGAGGATCATGCCCGTCAACAAGGCGTACCCGCTCGCAAAGCTGCTGCCCGCGGTGAAGACCTTCACCGAGCGGCACGGCAGGATGGTGACGCTCGAGTTCATCCTGATCGCGGACGTCAACGACTCCGCCGAGCAGGCCCGGCGGCTCCGCGACATCGCGCTCGACCTGCACGCCCACGTGAACCTGATCCCCTACAACACCGTCGAGGGCCTGCCGTGGAAGCGGCCCGACGCCGACCGCCAGGCCGCCTTTGCGGCCATCCTTGAGAAGTCCGGCGTGTCCGTGACGCTGCGCCGGGAGAAGGGCCACGACATAGCGGCGGCGTGCGGGCAGCTCAGGCTAAAGACCGAGCGGGAACGATCATAATCGCAAGCCAGTGACAAAAATTCGTCTTGAAAGGACGAGGGAACTAACGACTTGTTATCCGTTTCTCACGGGACCTCAGGTTCCCGCTTCACTCCCCTACACGACATGATAGAAGTCAAAGCCCTGGTAAAAACCTATGGCTCAAAGCGCGCCGTCGACGGCGTGAGCTTTTCGGTCAGACGAGGCGAAATCCTGGGCTTCCTGGGACCCAACGGCGCCGGTAAGTCGACGACAATGAAGATGATAACGGGCTTTGTGAGGCCCGATTCGGGGACGGCCCTGGTCGACGGGGTGAACGTCCTCGACGATCCGGTGGCCGTTAAGCGCAAGCTGGGCTACCTGCCCGAAAACGCCCCGGCGTACCCGGAGATGACCGTCGCCGAATTCCTCGGATTCATCGCGGAGGTCAGGGGCTTCCGCGACCCTGCGACGCGGCGGGCCCACGTCGACCGCGCGGTCACGCTCACCCACCTCGTGACGGTGCGGGACCAGACGATCGACACGCTCTCCAAGGGCTACAAGCAGCGCGTCGGCTTCGCGCAGGCGCTCCTGCACGACCCGCCGGTGCTGATCCTCGACGAGCCGACGGACGGCCTCGACCCGAACCAGAAGAACGAGGTCCGGCAGCTGATCAAGAACATGGCCGTCGAGAAGGCGGTCGTCCTCTCGACGCACATCCTCGAGGAGGTCGAGGCGATCTGCAGCCGGGTGATCATCATCTCCCGGGGCAAGCTGGTCGCCGACGAGTCGCCCGCAAAGCTCCTGGCCCGCCAGCCCGGCGCCCGGATGGACGAGATCTTCCGGAGCCTTACCCAAAGCGACCTATGAAACAGGTGACCCCCATCTTCAAGCGGGAGTTCGTGGGCTATTTCCGCACCCCTGTCGCCTACGTCTTCATGGTCGCGTTCCTCGTCATCTCCGTCGCCCTCGCGTTCTCGCGCTTCGGCGGGTTCTTCAGGAACGGCTTCGCGAGTCTCGACACCTACTTCGGTTTCTACCCGTGGCTCTACCTCTTCATCGTGCCCGCGGCGGGGATGCGCCTCTGGTCCGAAGAGAAGAGGTCCGGGACGGCCGAGCTCCTGTTCACCCTGCCGGTCACGACGCTCGAGGCCGTGGTCGGCAAGTTCCTCGCCGGGTGGGCGTTCCTCGCGCTGTCCGTGCTGCTCAGCTTCCCCATGGCGATAACGATCGGCTACCTGGGGAGCCCCGACTGGGGCGTCGTCGTCACCAGCTACGTCGGGGCCATCCTCATGGCCGGCGGTTTCCTCGGGGTTTGCTCCCTTGCCTCCGCCCTCACGAAGAACCAGGTGATCAGCTTCGTGGTCAGCTTCGCCGTCTGCGCGGTGCTCGTGTTCCTGGGCTACAGCGGATTCACGGGCTTCCTCGAGACCTTCCTGCCCGTAGGCGTGGCGGACGCGGTTTCAAACTTCAGCTTTATCACCCACTTCAGCCCCATGGTGAGGGGCATCGTGGACGCGAAGGATGTCGTGTTCTTCCTCTCGCTCATCGGCTTCACGCTCTTTCTCAACGTGGTCGCGCTCGAACGCTAAAACCGACGATCCGCAATGACATCCGGCAGCAAGACTCTCGCAATCGTCCTCCTCTTCCTAGGGCTCGTCCTCGTGAACTACCTGGCGACGTCCCTTCCGGCGCGCTTCGACGCGACGGCCGAGAAGATCTACACGCTTTCGCCGGGGACGAAGGCCCTGCTTTCAAAGATGACCGAGCCGACGACGCTCGACCTCTATTTTTCGAGCCAGACGAGCGGCCAGTTCGTCGAGTACAAGAACTACGCCGAGCGCGTGCGCGAGATGCTGCGCCAGTATGTGCGCGCCTCGGGCGGGAAGGTCCGCCTCAACGCGATCGACCCCGAGCCCGACACGCCCGAGGAGGAGAAGGCCACGGCCGCGGGCGTCGAGCCGCAAACGATCCCCGGGGGGAGCGCGTTTTACTTCGGCCTCGTCGCCACCCAGGCCGACCAGCAGAAGGTGATCGCCGCCCTCACCCCCCAGCGCGAGCAGTTCCTCGAGTACGACATTTCCGAGCTGATCTACGGGGTCGGCCAGACCGACAAGAAGAAGCTTGGGCTGATCACGAGCCTTCCGCTTCAGGGTTCGCCAGGAATGCCCATGATGGGACAGCCGGGCACCGAGGCCCAGTTCGTTGTCGGCGAGTGGGAGGACACCTACAAGATCGTCCCGGTCGAGGCTTCAGCGACGGAGCTCCCGCCGGACCTGGACGTCCTCGCCGTCATCCATCCCCAGAACCTCACGCCGAAGCTGCAGTTCTCGATCGACCAGTTCCTGTTAGCCGGAAAGCCCGTCTTCATCGCGGTCGACCCGTCCTCCCTCTACTTCAAGCGCCAGGCCGGCCAGTCCGCGATGTTCGGCGGACCCCAGCCCAGCGTCTCGAGCGACCTGCCCGCGCTGTTCGGCGGCTGGGGCGTCGCCTATGACCCGGAGAAGGTGGTCGGCGACCTCGAAAATGCCGAGGAGGTCGAGCTGCGCGACCAGTCCCACCTGCGCTACCCCGTGTGGATCAGCCTGCCCCAGGGCAGCTTCAATTCAAAGTCGCTTCCGACGGCCCAGCTGTCGTCGGCGCTCTTTGTCGAGGCCGGGAGCGTGTCCCTGAAGCCGGGCAGCACGCTCACATTCACCCCCCTCATCGAGACCTCCGGCAAGTCGGGCGACGTCCCGGTCGCCGCGCTGCAGTTCGCGCAGCCCGACGAGGTCGCCCGTCAGGTCACGCCGTCCGGAAAGCGCACGCTGGCCGCGCTCATCTCCGGGAGATTCAAGTCGGCCTTCCCTGACGGTCCCCCAAAGAACCCGGAGCCCGCAGAAAAGAAGGACGAGAAGGCCGCCCCAAAGGCGCCTGAGCCGGCGGCACCGGTGTCGCTCAAGGAGTCCAAGTCCACCTCGATCCTCATCGTCGTCGCCGACACCGACTGGCTCTTCGACGAGTACAGCGTCCGCAAGTTCCCCTTCATGGGCCAGACGGCCGCCGAACCCTTCAACGACAACCTCGCCTTCGCGGCAAATTCGCTCGATTTCCTGGCGGGATCGCGCGACCTGATCTCGATCCGCGGCAAGGGCAACTCGGTGCGCCCCTTCACCGTCGTGAAGCGGATGGAGGCCACGGCCGCCGAGAAGTACAAGGAGAAGCTTACGGCCCTCGAGGCCAGGATCAACGAGGTCCAGGGGAAGCTGGCCGAGCTCCAGGGCAAGAAGAGCGAGGGCGGCAGGCTCCTTGCCTCGCCCGAGGCGGAGCGGGCCATCGAGGACTTCCAGAAGCAGGCCGCGGCGCTGCGCGGCGAGCGGCGGTCCATCCGGCGCGCTCTGCGCGAGGGGATAGACTCGCTGGAGAACACGCTTCTCGTGATCAACCTGCTCGGCTCCCCGCTGCTGGTCTGCGGCTTCGGTCTCTGGTTCTACGCCAGGCGCAGGGGCTAGCGGCCGGCCGCCCACGAACGGTATTTTCGGTCACGCGATGAAAATCAGAAACCTCGCCATCACGGTCGCCCTGCTCGCCGTCCTCTCGGTCGTCGTCTACCTTTCGAACCGGCCTCAGGCGGCCCCGTCCGCGGACCCGCGCGTCGGCAACGCGCTTCTCGACCCGGACACGGTCTCAAAGGCCGCGAGGATCGTGGTCGCCGACCAGGGAAAGAAGGTCGAGCTCGCCCGCTCGGCCGACGGCTCCTGGAAGGTCACGAGCTACTACGACCTGCCCGCCGACTTCGACAAGATCTCGCGCCTGGTGCAGGACCTCAATGAGGCGAAGGTCGACCGATTCGTGACGGCCAATCCGGAGCGCCTCTCGCACCTCGATTTCAAGGACTCGCGAATCGCGCTCAGCGATTCCGGGGGAAAGGAGATCTGGAGCCTCACGCTTGGCAAGTCGTCCGACTCCGGCAACGGACGCTTTATCAGGTTCGGCACCGAGCCGAAGGCGTACTTCTCAGGGATGCACGTGTGGCTCGACACCGACGCCAAGGGCTGGGCCAACGCGCAGCTCGTGAGCGTGAAACAGGACGAGGTCGCCAGAATGGAGATTCCATTCGACGCGGGGCCGACGGTCGTGGTCTCGCGCTCGAAGAAGGACGCGCCGTGGGCCGCGGCCGACATTCCCGCCGGGAAGAAGCTGCTTCCGGAAAAGGTGTCGTCGGTCCTGTCGACGCTCGTCTCGCTCAGGTTCTCGGAAACGACTGACCCGAAGGACGCGTCGGTCGCCGAGGCGGCCAAGCACATGAAGACGTTCAAGCTCACGACCTTCGGCGGGACGACGCTGACGGTGGCGCTCGGGCGCAAACCCGAGGAGAAGAGGCTCAAACCGCCGGTTCCCGATGCGAAGGAGCCGCTTGCGTCGCTCGCAAAGGGGGCAGACGGAAAGCCCGAGGCGAAGCCGATAACACCGGAATACGAGACGATTCCCGCAGGGCCCGTCTTCGTGGAGATCTCGAGCTCCGAGTCGAGGGCGCCGGTCAACGAGCTCATGAAGCGGCGGGCCTTCCAGATCGAGGAGTACAGCTTCACGGCGCTCCCGCAGAAGTCGGACGAACTGTTCGAGGCCGAGAAGTCCAAATAGGTCTGCCGTCCGCATGCCGGGCCTTGCCAGGCGAGGAAGACCCCAACGATGCCATGTCTTGGCGTCACGCAGCGCAATTCGACGCCTGTTCAATCCAGACATCTGGATTCGCATCGGCTTTGCTCACCGCCCTTGCTACTATGGCAACGGAAAGCTATGGTGAGATGTCGAGCGACCCTGAAGGTTGGATTTCAACAACACCACTATGAAAAACGAACCCGCTAAGGAGACGCACAAGGATCACTTCTTCGACCTGATCAATCGCCCTGCCCATCCCCTCACCGGGCCGCGCTCGCTGGCCAGCGTGAAGACATCGGTGTTCCCGATTTCCGGAGGTTATGGCGGAAAGCAGATCCGTTCACATAACGTCGGGGGCGCCTCTGGGAGGCATGGCGGAAAATCCCGTTGACCCGGCCGATCCCGAATTTTCTTTACACATATCAACCTTTATAGATGCGTTGATATGTGATATTGCCCGACCGACCGCTCTCCGAGCTCTTTTCGCAACGACGCCCGCTGCGGTCGATTGAGTTTTTCCCGCCGAAGGACGACGCCGGCGTGGAGGCGCTGAGGCAGACCGCCTCCGCGCTGAGGACGGTGTCCCCCGACTTTGTCTCGGTCACGTATGGCGCGGGCGGGAGCACCCGGCAGCGCACGGCCCAGGTGAGCGGGCTCCTGAAGGCTGACTTTGGCTACACGGTCATGCCCCACCTCACGTGCGTCGGGCACACCCGCGCCGAGTTGAACGAGATCGCGGACAGGATCCACGCGGACGGATTCCGCAACGTGATGACGCTTCGCGGCGATCCTCCGAAGGGTTCCGCCGAATTCACGGCTACCGCCGAGGGGCTTCGGCACGCAAGCGAGCTGGTCAGTCTCCTAAAGGGGCGGCATCCCGACTTCTGCCTGGGGGTCGCCGGGTATCCGGAGAAGCATCCCGAGGCCCCCTCGGCAGAGGTGGACCTGGAGAACCTGAGGCACAAAGTCGGGGCAGGCGCGGACTTCGTCACAACGCAGCTCTTCTTCGACAACGAGCTCTACTACAGGTTTGTCGAACGGTGCCGCAAGGCGGGGATAACGGTCCCCGTGATCCCCGGCATCATGCCCGTCCTCTCGCTCAAGCAGATCACGCGCTTCACGTCGATGTGCGGGACCTCCCTTCCACCCACTCTGATCCGGAGGCTCGAGGCCGCCGGCGAGATGCCCGAGATCGTCGAGGCCGTGGGCATCGACTGGGCCCTTGGGCAGATCCGCGACCTGCTCGGACACGGCGCCCCTGGCTACCACCTCTACATCCTCAATCGGGCGAAGAGCGCGCTTGCGCTGGCGGCCGGGCTGGCCGCCTAGCCTCCCGCAAGGACCGGGCGGAAACCCGCTTCGGACAGGATCCTGGCGACGGTGTCGCGCTGGTCCCCCTGGATCTCGATTCGCCCGTCCTTCACCGTCCCGCCGCATCCGCAGGCGGCGCGCATGCTTTTCGCAAGCCTTTCCTTTTCCGGAAGCCCGATGCCAATGAACCCGTCGACCACCGTGACGGTCTTTCCACTCCGCCCGCCTTTCTCGCGCCTGATGTCCACCCGGCCCCGGTTCCCTCCCCGCGGGGCGGCGACAGGGGCGGGCTTGGGAACCATTCCGGAGGCGCTCCGAAGGCCCGCGCTGTCCAATCCGGCGAAGGGATTGTGCCCCAGGCCCTGCCCGCCGCCGGTCGATATCTTTCCCTCCACGGTCAGCGTCCTCCGCCGCAGGCGCCCGCCGGGATGTCGTGCTCCCCCCCGAGGAACATCAGCGCCTTGGGATAGCTCCGGTTCTCCAGGAAGTGGACAAGCTGGGGATGGAGGCTCGACCGGCCCTTCACGAGGTAATCGTCAAGGAGGGCCATGCGGCTCGCGATGGCGTCGCCATCCGCCCGCCTGATGCCGTCGAAGAGCTCGACAAGGGTTTCTTTGATCCGGTTCTCCATTTTGATTGAAATACGGAACGTAAAGTAATCGGAGCGCTTGTGAAGCGCGATTGCATCCAACCCCGGCAGGGGCCCTCGGGCTTGAGTTCGCATGGACCGCATGCAGAGTGTGGACGAAAGCCGCCTTTCTAGAGAATGGCCGCCGCGGGCACGCGCCGGCACCCTGATGAACTCGACGACACTCCCAACATCCGCCAACGCCGACGTCTTTGAGGCCATGTACCGCCAGTGGCTCGACAACCCCGACGGGGTTGACCCGACTTGGCGGGCGTTCTTCCAGGGTTTCTCGCTGGGGAGCAACGGAAGCCCCGCCATTGGCGCGTTCGAGGGCCAGAGCCAGCAGCCCCCGATAATCGACAGCCTCAAGCAGTCGCATGTCCACTACATCATCGGGGCCTACCGGGCCATAGGCCATCTCCAGGCGCATCTGGATCCGCTCAGCGGCCCCCCGGCTCCGACCCCGAAGCTGGCCCCGGCCCAGTACCAGCTCGGGGAGGGCGACCTCGAGACGTCATTCGACGTGGGCACCTATCTCGGCGGTGGCCAGATGAAGCTGCGCGAGATAATCGCCTCCCTCCAGAAGACGTACTGCGGCCACGTGGGCGTCGAGTACGCCCACATCCAGGACCAGGACTGCAGGCTATGGCTGCAGGAGCGGATCGAATCCACGCGGCTGCAGCCCTCGTTCACGCGGCCCCAGAAGGTCCGGATCCTGCGCAATGTGCACAAGGCGGAGCTCTTTGAGAAGTTTCTGCACACAAAATACATAGGCCAGAAGCGCTTCTCCCTGGAGGGAGGGGAGACGATTATCGCCGCGCTCGGCGCGCTGATCGAGCACTGCCCCGACGCGGGCGTCGAGGAGATCGTGATGGGGATGGCGCACCGGGGACGGCTCAACGTCCTGTGCAGCGTGATGCGCAAGTCGTTCGACCAGCTCTTCGAGCAGTTCTCGGAGAACTACATCCCCGACACAGTCGGCGGCGACGGCGACGTGAAATACCATCTTGGATACGAGTCCGTGCTCACGACGGGCTCAGGCAAGAAGGTCGAGGTCCGCCTCGCGGCGAACCCCTCTCACCTCGAGATCATTGACCCGGTCGTGGAGGGGAAGGCGCGCGCCCGCCAGCGGATCCGCGGCGACTCGGAGGAGCGAAGGCGCGTGCTCGCGCTCCTTGTGCACGGCGATGCGGCCCTGGCGGGACAGGGTGTCGTCGCGGAGACCCTGAATTTCTCGCAGCTGCCCGGCTACAGGACCGGGGGGACCGTGCACTTCGTCATCAACAACCAGATCGGCTTCACGACCGACCCGCAGGACGCCCGCTCAACCCGGTACTGCACGGACGTGGCGAAGATGATCGAGGCCCCGATCTTCCACGTGAACGGCGACGACCCGGAGGCCGTGTGCATGGTCTCCCAAGTCGCGCTCGACTTCCGCGTCCGGTGGAAGCGCGACGTGTTCATCGACATGTACTGCTTCCGCAGGCACGGCCACAACGAGACCGACGAGCCGTCCTTCACGCAACCGATGCTTTACCGCACCATCGCGTCGCACCCCCTCATCTCGGCCATCTACACCGAGCGCCTGGTCGCGGACGGCTCGATCAGCGCCGGACAGGGCGACTCGATCAGGGCGGAGTACTCGGCCGCGCTCGAGGAGAACCTTGCGAAGGCCAAGGCGAGGGAGGCCGCAAAGGCGGCCAAGCGCGCCAGGCCGGGCGACCCCTTCAAGGGTTCGACAGCCGAGTTCCAGCCCGAGTACCGCCACACCCCCGTCAAGACGGGCGTCTCGGAGGAGGATATCGCCCGCATCGTCCGCGGCCTCACGACGCTTCCCGAGAAGTTCAAGGTCAACCCCAAGATCAAGCGCCTGCTGGACGCCCGGGCGCATTCCCACCGGGACGGGGGGCCCGTTGACTGGGGGTTCGGGGAGGCTCTGGCGTTCGGGTCGCTCCTCCTGGAGGGTGCCCCCGTGCGGCTGAGCGGCCAGGACTGCGAGCGAGGGACCTTCAGCCACCGCCACGCCGTGCTCGCCGACATGGAGACCGGCGAGAAGTACACCCCGCTCAAGCACCTTGACGCAAAGCAGGCGCGATTCTGCGTCTACAACTCGCTGCTCTCCGAGGCCGCGGTCCTCGGGTTCGACTACGGCTACTCGCTCGACTATCCGGAGATGCTCTGCCTTTGGGAGGCCCAGTTCGGCGACTTCGCCAACGGCGCGCAGGTGCTGATCGACCAGTTCATCGTCAGCGGCGAATCAAAATGGCAGAAGACCTGCGGGATCGTGCTCCTGCTCCCCCACGGCTACGAGGGCCAGGGCCCGGAGCACTCGTCCGCAAGGCTCGAGCGCTTCCTTCAGGCGTGCGCGGAAGACAACATCCAGGTCGCCAACGTGACGACCCCGGCGCAATACTTCCACCTCCTGCGCCGGCAGGTGAAGCGCGACTTCCGCAAGCCGCTGGTCGTGATGTCGCCCAAGTCCCTTCTCCGCCATCCGGCGGCGGTCTCGAGGATCGCCGATTTCACGAATGGTGCGTTCCAGGAGATCCTGGAGGAGGCCGCACCGCTTACCGGGGCTTCGCGGGTGATCCTGTGCTCGGGCAAGGTCTACTACGACCTCTGCGACTACCGCGACAGGAACGGCGTCAAGGACACGGCAATCGTGCGGATCGAGCAGCTCTATCCGCTTCACACGAAGCGCCTGCAAGAGATCGCCCGGAAATACCCCGACGCCCGGCTCATCTGGTGCCAGGAGGAGTCGCAGAACATGGGGGCGTGGTCGTGGATATGCTCGCAGGTTGCCGACGTTTTTGGAAAGATCCCGCTCTATGCCGGCCGCGACGCCTCCGCCTCACCCTCCGTCGGCTCGCTGGCTCTCCACAAGCTAGAACTCGCCGGACTCCTCGAAGACGCCTATACCCTGTGACCATGCCCCTCGAAGTCAAAATCCCGCCCATGGGCGAATCCATCAGCACCGGAATCCTTGCCAAATGGCACGTGAGGGACGGCGACTCGGTGAAGAAGGATCAGCCGCTCTTCGAGCTTGAAACGGACAAGATCACGTCCGAGGGCACCGCCGAGGCGGCCGGAAAGATCGCGCTGAAGGTCGAGGCCGGGGCGGATGTGAAGATCGGCCAGGTCGTCGCCCTGATTGAGACCGGCGCCGAGGGCGGAACCCCTGCGGGCCCCGCCCCGAAGCCGGCCGCCGCGCCCTCGCCCCAGCCGAAGCCCGCCGCGCAGCCGGCAGCCGCGGTGCAGTCGCCCGCCGTCCGCCGACTCGCCGAGGAGACGGGGGTCAACCCCGCCGAGATCGCTGGCACGGGAAAGGCCGGCCGGGTGACCAAGGGCGACATGCTCCAGGCCGGCGAGCGGCCCGCGGCGCCACAGACCGTGCCAGCCCCCGTCCCTGCGGCTCCCGCCCCGCAATCCGGCCCGCGTCAGACGCGGCGGAAGCTCTCGCCCCTTCGCCAGAGGATCGCCGAGCGGCTCGTGGCCGCTCAGCACACCGCCGCCCTCCTGACCACCTTCAACGAGGTCGACATGTCCGCCGTGATGGCCATCCGCTCAAAGTACCAGGAGGAATTCGTGAAGAAGAACGGCTTCAAGCTCGGGTTCATGCCGTTCTTCGTGAAGGCGGTCGTCCACGCGCTCAAGGAACTGCCCGCGGTCAACACCCAGATCGAAGGGGACAACCTGGTCCAGAACCACTACTACGACATAGGCGTGGCCGTCTCCACGGAGAAGGGCCTCATGGTTCCGGTCATCCGGGACTGCGACAGCCTCGGAATGGCCGCAATCGAGCGCGCGATCACGGACGCCGCAGGCAAGGCCCGGGAGGGAAAGATCACGCTCCCCGACCTGGAGGGAGGCGTCTTCACGATCACCAACGGGGGCACGTTCGGCTCGCTCCTGTCGACGCCGATCATAAACCCGCCGCAGAGCGCGATCCTTGGGATGCACGCGATCAACGAGCGCCCGGTCGCGGCGGCCGGCCAGGTCGTCATCCGCCCGATGATGTACGTGGCGCTGACCTATGACCACCGCCTTGTCGACGGCCGCGACGCGGTCAGCTTCCTCGTGAAGGTGAAGCAGGAGATAGAGGATCCCGCGCGCCTGCTTCTCGGCCTCTGATCCGCCGCCCATGGACTCGTATGACGTGGTGGTGATCGGCGCCGGCCCCGGCGGCTATGTCTGCGCATTCCGAGCGGCGCAGCTCGGCCTCAAGGTCGCCCTCGTGGAAAAGCGCGCCACCCTCGGGGGAACATGCCTGAATGTCGGCTGCATCCCGAGCAAGGCGCTGCTGCATTCGTCCGAGCAGCTCGTGTTCGCCCGGGACCGCGCGGCCTCGCACGGCATCAAGACGGGCGCCGTCACCGCGGACATCACCGCCCTTATGCGGCGCAAGGACGCCGTGGTATCAAAGCTCGTTGGGGGCGTGGCCGCCCTCGCGAAGGCCCGGAAGGTGGCCGTCCTGACGGGCGAGGCCGCGTTCGAATCGCCGACCGCGCTGGCCGTGAAAGGTCCAGGCGGGAGCGTGTCCGTCTCGGCCAGGAACTTCGTCATCGCCACCGGGTCGGCCCCCGTGGAGCTCCCCTTCATGAGATTCGATGGGAAGACGGTCGTTTCGAGCGACCAGGCGATAGCGTTCGAGGCCGTGCCGCCGTCCCTAGTCGTCGTCGGGGGCGGGGCGATCGGGCTTGAGCTCGGCTCCGTCTGGGCCCGTCTTGGCAGCAGCGTCACGGTCGTCGAGTTCCTCCCGAAGATCATCGCGGGCTACGATGACGACGTCGTACGCGTCTTCTCGCGCCTGCTCCAGAAACAGGGCCTGAAGATAGAGACGGGCGTCAAGGCGACGGGCCTGAGAACCGAGGGGGGCCGGGCGGTCCTCACGGCCGAGCGCGACGGGAAGAATCTCGAGTTCCAGGCGGAGAAGGTCCTCGTGGCGGTCGGGCGCAGGCCCTACACGGACGGGCTCGGCCTTGAAAGGGCGGGCGTGGCGCTCGACGAGAGGATGCGCGTCAAGGTGGATTCGCGCCTGCGGACGGGCGTACCCGGCATCTGGGCCATCGGCGATGTCGTTGCGGGGCCCATGCTCGCGCACAAGGCCGAGGAGGACGGGGTCGCCGTGGCCGAATGGATTGCGGGAAGGGCTGGCCATGTCGACTGGGATCTCGTGCCCGCGGTCGTCTACACGGACCCGGAGGTCGCCGCCGTCGGGCTCGGAGAGGACGCCGCGAAGGCCGCCTCGGTCCCGGTCAACGTCGGCAGGTTCAACTTCGGCGCGAACGGCCGTGCGATCGCGAACGATTCCACCGACGGATTCGTGAAGATTGTCGCCGATGCGAGGAGCGACCGCATCCTCGGGGCGCAGATCCTTGGCCGGGGAGCCAGCGAACTCATAGCCGAGGTGGTCGCCCACATGGCTTACGGCGGGAGCGCGGAGGACATGGCGAGGACAATCCACGCCCACCCCACGATGAGCGAGGCGCTGAAGGAGGCCGCGCTGGCGGTTTCGGGGTCGGCAATCCATGCTATTTGACACGCGCGCCGGGAAAGGAATATCTAACGATGCTCCCGACCGGGCCAAGACCCGGGCCCTCAACGTGCCGAAAACAATCTCAGCCACCAGAGCGAATTGGCGGACCCGCGAGGTCCGCAGCGGTGCTGTTGCACCGTCCCGCGCGAGTCGGCCGGCAAGCCCCTGCAAATGACCCCAGCCGAACGCGAAGAAGCCCTTGAACGGCGCGAGGCCAACGCGGCCCTTCTGATGGCCAAGCTCGAGAAGGACCGGGCCGCGCTTGAGTCAGAGATCTCGGCGTCCGCGGCAGCGTCAAAGGCTGCATCGGCCATTAACCGGGCCCTGCAGGCCGACGCCGCGAAAAAGGTCAAGGCCCTCGAGGCCCAGTGCGTCGAGTGGGAGACAAAGCTGGCCCGGCTCAAGGCGGACGCGGGCAAGATTGCATCGGTTGCTCCCGCGCCGGCTCAGGGACTGAGCGCCGCGGAGATCGAGGCTCAGCATGCCGCGATCGAGGCCTCCAAGGCCCAGATGGCGCGCGACCGCGCGGTCCTTGATGAGCAGAAGGCCGCATTCGAACGCGAGGCCGCGGAGACGCGGGCAAAGCTCAGCGCGGAGGCCCACTCGCTGGCCGAGCTCAGGTCAAAGCTAGTCGCCGTCCGCAGCGAGATCGAAGGCGGCGTGAAGGCGCGCGAGGCCGAGGTTCGCAGGAAGGAGGCCAGCCTGGAGGAGGAGAGAAGGAAGCTGCAGGCGGCCGCCGATTCTCTCGTGAGGGACGAGGCCCAGCAGCACGAGCAGCGCGCGAAGCTCGAAGCGCAGGTTGCCGCCCTGGCAGCCAAGGAGGTCATGTTCGAGGAGCGCAGCCGCCAGCTCCAAGACCGCCTGAAGAATTTCGCCAGGACCTGAGGCGACCACTGACCGACTGCCGATCGCCCAAACATGCCCAAGGCCGAAGAGACCCAAGTCATCATCGAATTGACCCAGCACACCGTTCACGTCCTGCGCGCGGCGAACGGGACCGTGGACGCTGGCGGGGAATGCGCGCTCGAGAACAAGCCCGCGCTCGAGGCGCTTCTCGACGCCGTGGCCCCGTCGCGGAAAACCGAAGGGATAATCGCGACCACGCTGGTCTGGCCGGGCTCGTCCAGCTGGCACGTTTCCACGGACACCGAGGCCCTGCTGGACCGGTCGGACGAGTCGATGCGCGCGATCGCGGCCGCACTTCAGATGGACCCCAAGGCGCCCTTCTCCTATGCAGCGTGCAATGCCGGCGACGGGGGAAAGGTCACGCCCGATGGCACGGAGAGATGGGTTCTCGCGTCCTCCCCCCGAGAGGCGATGGCGAGGGCCGAGGGCGCGCTTTCGGACCTCAAGGTGGTGGCGGAAGGCCGGTCCGTTTCCGCGTTCGCAAGCGCCGGCGCGGTGGCGAGGGCGCTCAAGAAGGAGGGCGGGGGCGGAGCCGTGGTGCTCTGGGACCCGGGCTGGGGCCAGTCCCACCTGCTCCTCGTCAACCAGGGCGGAATCGAGGCGGCGGTCCCCTGCTCCGTCGGCATGGACGCCATTTTCGAGGCCGTTCAATCGGCCCTCAGGCTCAAGTTCCGCGGCGCGGGCGCGCGGCTGTTCTTCAACGACGGCTATGACTTCACCGAAACCGGGCCGAAGGTCGCCGCCATCGTCAGCGCCGGGTTCAAGGAGGCGCTCAGCAAGCTTCCGCCGACGGCCAGGCCCCCGGCGCTGGCCTGCCTGAGCCTTACGGGGAAGCAGGCGTGGTTCGCCCGAGAGGTGTCCGCCGCGGCCGCGATCCCTCATTGGGAGCCGGGCGCCGGAAAGCTGGCCGCGGAGCTCGGGCTGAAGTTCGCCAGCGGCGCCGTGGAGGCCTCGTTCTCGCTCGCGTCCCTGGGGCTATTGCAGTTTGCGAGCGGGCGGATGGCAGCCCGGGAGGAATGGTTCGCGCAGTGGGTTGAGGCTGAGGCTCCTCCCGAGGAAGCCGAGCCAGCGCCCGCCCCGGACGAGGAGGCGCCGGAGCCCGTTTCCGAGCCCGAGCCGGTGGTGAGGCCGGTGGCCGCTTCTCCAGGCCGCATCAAACCCACGCTTTCCATGGATACCTCGGCCAGCTCCGGGGTGGGCGCGCAGAAGCTGGTCCGGCCCACCGTCTCGCCCCGGTCCGTGACGGCTCCCCCAGTTCCCGCGTCCGCTGGCCAGGCGCCGGGAACTCGGCCTTCGGTGCCAACTCTGCACACGCGCCCGATGGCCCCGCCTATGGGCATGGGCCCGTCCTTTACCGCACCCCAAGGCGCGCTGCCCGCGTTTCCCGCGCCGGCTGCCGGCACTCAGCCCTCGTTTCCCGCCCCGAATTCGGCCGCGCCCCGCCCGTTTGCTGCGCCCGCTCCGGGCGCGCAACCTGCCTTCCCGGCCACTCCCCGGGGGACACAGCCGTCCTTCCCGGCGCCGCACGCGGCCGCACCGCCCTCGTTTCCCGCACCGGCTCAGGAGGCACCACACTCGTTTAATGCGCCCGCGCCTCGCTCGCCTTCATCTTCAAGTCCAGGCTTCCCGGTTCCAGGGGCCCCGCCTTCCGACCCCAGTGCCCCCGCCCCACAACCGTCGTCCGCAACCCCAGTGGGACCCAGTGCCAAGCCGGTGGCAGCCGGAGGCACCACGCCGCCGGCGCACACCGTCACCGCACTTCCCTTTGAGGCGGTCTCGAGGCTCAAGCCCGTCGCCAAGACTCCTGCCCGCGAACCGTCGCAGCCCAAGAGCAAGGTTGGATTCTATGTCGGCATCCTCGTCGCAGCGGGTCTCATCTTCGCGGCGATCGCCGTCGTCCTCGAGGCACGCATGGAGAGGGCCAAGGCCTACGACCTGGAACAGCAGGAGGCCCTCGCCCACCATGTTGCTGAGCAACGCCTGAAGGAAGCCGAGTTAGCCGCGAGGGACGAGGCCGAGCGCAGCCGCAAGGAGATGGCGGCGGCTATAGAGGCCACGAAGAAGCAGACCGAGGAGGAAACCCGCCGCAAGATCCTTGAGGAGCAGGAGGCGGAACGGCTGGCAAAGCTGCCGGGCGCGCTTTTAGTAGCGACGGTGCCCGCCGGCGCCTCCGTGTCGATCGACGGCGCCGCGTCAATGCGCTCCCCGGTGAAGGCGGACGGAATCGCCCCTGGAAGCCACCAGGTCCAGATCTCCCTCGCAGGGTACGATCCCATCCAGGTGACCGCCGAGGTGAAGGGGTCCAAGGCCACCGACCTTGGTGCGATCATGCTCCAGACCATCTACGGGACGCTCGAAGTCGCGAGCAATCCGAACGGCCTTGAGTTCGCCGTGCGCGCCGCGGCGGACCCCGCGGGCAAGGCGCTCCGCGCAGGAAGGACGCCCGCAACAGTCGACGACCTGACACGCGGCGACTATGTCGTGACCTTCACACGCCCGGGTTGCCGAGACCACACGTCGAAGGTCTCAATCGAGAAGGGTGCCAAGTCCCGGACGGAGACCAAGTACGTGGACGGCTCCCTCGACCTTACGAGCGAGCCAAGCGGCGCCTCGGTCAGCAAGGACGGCTCATTCCTCGGCACAACCCCCCTGGTGATCCACAACCTCACGCCGAAGCTGGCCTCCTTTGACCTGACGCTCCCCGGCTACGACTCGACACCCATCTCGTGCGAGATTCCCGAGGGCCAGACCCTCAAGTACGCCGCCCATCTTCTGCGCAAGGACCGGGTATTCAAGGCAAGCGAGGTCAAGACAATGCCCGAGAGCTACATGGCTCCCGAGCCCGTTCTCAGCGCCAGCCAGCGCAAGTCGGGCGGCGAGGTGGTGCTCTCGTTTGTCGTGCGGCGCGACGGCTCCGTGGCTGATGTCGAGGTCGTGCGCGCAAGCGACGATGACATCGCCAGGCGCTGCAAGCAGGCAGTCGAGAAATGGCTGTTCCGCGCGGCGACCGCCCACGACGACCGGACGGTCGACGCGAGGATTGAGCTGCCGTTCAAGTTCCCGGCGTCCTCCCAGTGATGAACCGCGCGCCGGGACGCGGCGTGGTCTGGCAAGGAACCTGCTGACCGGTGGCGATGGCATAAACAAAACCCACGTGTCGCTCCTAAGTAACCCCTACGATTCCGGCGACTTTTTCGACGAGATGTACGCCGCCAGCGGTGAAGTGCGGCCCCATTACCGCAGTCTCGTGGACCGCCTGGGCACCCTTCCCCTTGCCGAGTTCGAGCGAAGGCGGGCCGCGGTCGACCTCGCGTTCCTGAGGCGGGGCGTGACGTTCACGGTGTACAACGATTCCGAGGGCACCGAGCGCATCTTCCCGTTCGACCTGATTCCGCGGATCATTCCAGCCCAGGAATGGTCGAGGCTCGAGGCGGGGCTCATCCAGCGCATCACGGCGCTCAACCTCTTCCTCCACGACCTCTACCACCAGCAGAAGATCATCAAGGACGGCGTCATCCCCGCCGCGCAGATCCTCAGCGCCAAGCATTTCCGGCGAGAGTTCATGAATTTCACGGTTCCCCACAACATCTATGTGCACATCTGCGGGACGGACCTGATACGCGACCGCGGCGGCAACTACCTCGTCCTCGAGGACAACCTGCGCTGCCCCTCCGGGGTCTCGTACATGATGGAAAACCGCGCCGCAATGCGGCGCGCCTTCCCCAACCTCTTCCAGAGCTACGGGGTCCGCCCGGTCGAGGCCTACCCGGAGATGCTCCTAAAGTCCCTGCTGCACATCGCCCCTGACAGGGACGACAAGCCGAGCGTGGTCCTCATGACGCCGGGTGTCTTCAACAGCGCCTATTTTGAGCACTGCTTCCTCGCCCGCCAGATGGGCATCCCGATCGTAGAAGGGCGGGACCTCCTCGTCCAGGATGCGCGCGTGTACATGCGCACAACGGCGGGCCTCCTTCCCGTTGACGTGATCTACCGCAGGATTGACGACGACTTCCTCGACCCGTCGGTGTTCAGGTCGGACTCGATGCTCGGCGTCCCGGGACTCGTGGCCGCGTACCGCGCGGGAAACGTCGCGCTTGCCAACTCGATTGGCACCGGGGTGGCGGATGACAAGGTGATCTACGCGTACGTGCCGAAGGTGATCAAGTATTACCTCGACCAGGAACCCATCCTTCCGAACGTGCCCACCTACCTGGCGTCCGAGCCGAGCGACCGGAAGTACATCCTCGAGAACATGGCCACGCTGGTGGTAAAGTCGGCAAACGAGGCCGGCGGCTACGGCATGCTGATCGGCCCCGCATCGAGCAAGGAGGAGGTCTCAGAATTCCGGGCGAAGGTCGCCGCAAACCCGCGCAACTTCATAGCCCAAGACCCGGTCAGCCTCTCGCGCTCGCCCACGTGGTGCGACAACCGCCTCGAGGGCCGGCACATCGACCTGAGGCCCTATGTGCTCTGCGGGGAGAAGACGGTCGTGACGCCCGGCGGCCTCACCCGCGTCGCGCTCAGGAAGGGGTCCCTGGTCGTCAATTCCTCGCAGGGCGGCGGCTCAAAAGACACCTGGGTGCTCGCCGGCGACAAATGACGGCCCAACGACGCCCCACCATGCCCCCTGCATCGAAACTGCCCGCACCCCGTCCCCAGGCCAACGTGATGCTCGCGCGCGTCGCGCACTCCCTCTACTGGATGAGCCGGTACATAGAGCGCGCCGAGAACATCGCCCGCCTGCTCGAGGTGAACCTTCAGTTCATCCTCGATTTCAGGGGATACGACGACGCGCACCTGCGGGAGCACTGGGGATCGCTCCTTGCCAGCTCCGGAGACCAGGAGCTGTTCGACAAGCACTACGAGTCGGCCGACAGCCGGTCCGTAACGGAGTTCTTCGCGTTCGACCTGCGCAACGCGAACTCGATCCTGTCCTGCGTCTTTGCGGCGCGCGAGAACGCCCGGATGATACGCGACCAGATTTCGGTCGAGATGTGGGAGACGATCAACGAGCTCTACCTGTTCCTGAAGTCGCGGAGCACGGCGGATGTCTGGGCCGCCGGCCCCTACGAGTTCTTCCAGGACATCAAGCGCAACTCCCATCTCTTCCAGGGCCTGACCGACTCGACGTATTCGCGCAGCGAGGGCTGGGAGTTCATCCAATTCGGGAAGTTCATAGAGCGCGCCAACAAGACCGCGCGCATCCTGGACGTGAAGTACCACATCCTGCTGCCCAACGCGGGCGACGTAGGGGGCGCGCTGGACACCGCACAGTGGCAGGCCGTGCTCCGGTCGGCGAGCGCGCTCGAGGCGTACCGCAGGTTCTATGTGCGCGAGATCCTGCCGTGGAAGGTCGCCGAGTTCCTCATCTTTTCGGACTCGTTTCCCCGCTCGATCCATTTCTGCGCGGCGCAGATCGACGAATTCCTGAGGAGGATACTCGGGGAGTCCGGGGCGCGCCCGCGGACCGAGGCGGCGCGCGCGTCGCGC
>Ga0265313_10000529_pt1 | contig 39938 bp, 32 predicted proteins | sample 4123metaG_FD_203122 | JGI IMG/M metagenome (GOLD analysis project Ga0265313, IMG submission 203122) | Rhizosphere microbial communities from Carex aquatilis grown in University of Washington, Seatle, WA, United States - 4-1-23 metaG | ecosystem: Host-associated > Plants > Roots > Rhizosphere >... | reverse complement strand
GAGGATAGCCAAGGGGGCGGATGCCCCCGCCGGCGCCTGAGGGCGAGAACGTGGTGGAGCGCAGCGACTAGGCCGTTGAGGCCGCCGCAGCGTTGTCGAAGCGAAGCGCAGACATAAGCGAGGATAGCCAAGGGGGCGGATGCCCCCGCCGGCGCCTGAGGGCGAGAACGTGGTGGAGCGCAGCGACTAGGTCGTTGAGGCCGCCGCAGCGTTGTCGAAGCGAAGCGCAGACATAAGCGAGGATAGCCAAGGGGGCGGATGCCCCCGCCGGCGCCTGAGGGCAAAACATAATGACCAGACGCTTCTTTCTGTTCGGGCTGGGATTCTCCGGCCGGGTGATTGCCCGGACACTGGCGGAGCAAGGCTGGGAGGTCAGCGGCACGACCCGCTCCGGCGAGGCGGTGGACCTTCCCGGCGTGCGGGTCCTGGCCTTCGACCGCGACCATGGTCTGGACGCCGAGGTGCTGGCGGGAATGGACGCGGTGCTGTCCTCGGTGCCGCCGGACGGGGCGGGTGATCCGGTGCTGGACCTGCTGGGCGAGACCATTGCCCGGGCGGCACCGGCCTGGATCGGCTATCTCTCCACCACCGGCGTCTATGGCGACCATGGTGGCGGCTGGGTGGACGAGGCGACGCCGCCGCTGCCCACCCTGGACCGCTCGCGGCGACGGCTGGCGGCCGAGACCGGGTGGCGGCGGCGGGACGCCCATGTCTTCCGGCTGGCCGGCATCTACGGCCCGGGACGCTCGGCCATCGACACGGTGCGGGCGGGCGAGGCCCGGCGCATCGTCAAGCCGGGACAGGTGTTCAGCCGCATCCATGTGGACGATATCGCTGGCGCGGTGGCGGCGTCGCTGGCACGGCCCGATCCCGGCGCCATCTATAATCTGTGTGATGACGACCCCGCCCCGCCGCAGGAGGTGATCGCCCATGCCTGCGCCCTGCTGGGGATCGAGCCGCCGCCGGAAATCCCCTGGGAACAGGCCGAGGCGGCGCTGTCGCCCATGGCGCGCAGCTTCTACGCCGACAACAAGCGGGTAAGCAATGCCCGCATGAAGCAGGACCTGGGGCTGGTGCTCAAATACCCCGGGTACCGCGAAGGCTTGCGGGCGATTCTGGACGGAGCCTGACCGCCGCGCTGAGCCCGTCAGGCCCCGTCGAGGCGGGCGAAGACCTCCTTTGCCGCGAACAGGCCGTTCAGCGCGGCGGGAAAGCCGGCATAGACAGCCATCTGCATCAGAATCTCCACGATCTCGTCGCGCGACAGACCGACATTCAATCCGGCTTCAATATGGACCTTCAACTGGGGCGCGGCGTTGCCCAGGGCCGCCAGCGCGGCAATGGTGGCGATCTCGCGGCTCTTGAGGTCGAGGCCGGGGCGCGAATAAATGTCACCAAAGGGGAACTCGATCAGATAGCGGCAGAAATCGGGGGCGATGTCGCCTAATTGGGCGACGACTCGTTCTCCCGCTTCGCCATCGATGGCCGTCAAGGCGGCGAGGCCGCGGTTGTATCGCGTTTCAACGGCTTGGCTCATGGTGCGGTCTCCTGTGCGGCATAGAAATCGATCTTGGCGTCCAGCGTGGCGAGGCAGGACTGCAATTCAGCGAGGCGTGCCTGGACCTGGGTGCGGTGCGCCTCCAGCAACTGGCGGCGTGCCGCCAGGGTGCCATCGCCGGTCTCGCGCAAACGGGCATAGGTCAGCATGTCGCGGATCGGCATTCTGGTGGTCTTGAGCCGGCCGAGGAAGGCAATCCAGGTCAGGATATTCTCGTCAAATTCCCGTTGCCGGTTCGGGCTGCGATAGGCCGGCGGCAAAAGTCCGATCCGCTCGTACCAGCGGATAGTGTCGATGCTCAATCCGCTACGGCGGGAAAGCTCGCCGATCTTCATGGGGTCCTGCCTCGATGGGGGCAATAACATCTTTGCTACAGGCTGGAGTGAGCTCCAGGTCAAGCGAAAAAGAATAATGGGCGTCCGCTCGCGGCCAGCTCTTCCGGCAGTCTGTTGACATCCGCGCTTGGGTCGGCACCATTGCCGAGCTGGGGGCGGGTGGCTTCGTTTGGAGGGGTATGTGCCAGACGGGGAGCAGGAAAGGGAAGGCGGGCCACGGAGACTTGGCGCGCAAACCAGGCGGGAAATTCACCCGCAAATATGCGGCCGCAAACACCTGCCGCACCGTACGCCTACGGCAAAATACCGTATGAATGGAAGAAAGAATGAGCGTCGAGAGTGGAAAGATTTCCGTGAGGGATAAGGCAATCCGCCTTCCCCATCCCGACGCCCGTCTTCTCGACCTGCTGCCGGGCGCCAGTTTTGCCGACAGCTACCGTTGGCGGTATTCTTCGGAACCGCTGGAGGCTCCCCTCTGGCTGGACAGGGTGCTTGGAAAGCCTCCGAAATGGGTGGGCAGGCTGATGATCTTGCGCAATCACATTGCCACCCGGCTGGGCTTGACGGAGGCATCGCTGGACGGCTTCCCCGTCTTGCACAGTTCCCCTGACCGCATCGTGGTCGGTATGGACGATTGGCATCTGGATTTCCGCATCATGTGCTTGTGCGACCTCGCCGCTGATGGAACGCAACTGGTGACCATGGGCACCGTGGTTCGCCCGCATAACCTTGCCGGGCGCGCTTATCTGGCAGCAGTCATGCCGTTCCACCGGCTGATTTCGAACACCCTGATCGCCCGCGCCTCTGCCCCGCCTGACGTCTACCGTGCGCCATAGTAGTGTTATCGCGCCGAGCCTAAGCAGGCTTGTCCGGATCGGGCCACCATCCGATTGAATTGCGGAAACAAATCTGACATTTGCAGGGGCGCAAATATCAAATTTCCGAACAGACTGCCGAAGGGGCGCCCCCCTTGCGGAAGGCACCCTTTCATATCGGCAATGAAAAAACTACGTATGCAGCGGACGGCCGTCCACCGCGAGGCAGGCTTCCTTGACCGCTTCGCCCAGGCCTGGGTGGGAATGGCAGGTTCGGGCGATGTCTTCGGCGGCGGCGCCGAATTCCATGGCCAGGACGATCTCCGACAGCAGGTCGCCGGCATTGGGGCCGACGATATGGGCACCCAGCACCTTGTCGGTGGCGGCGTCGGCCAGGATTTTGACGAAGCCGTCGGTCTCGTTCATGGAGCGCGCCCGGCCATTGGCGGTGAAGGGGAACTTGCCGGCCTTGTAGGCGATGCCCTCGGCCTTGAGCTGTTCCTCGGTCTTGCCCACGGCGGCCACTTCCGGCCAAGTGTAGACCACGCCGGGGATGGCGTCGTAGTTCACATGGCCGTGCTGGCCGGCGAGGATTTCCGCCAGGGCGACGCCCTCTTCCTCGGCCTTGTGGGCCAGCATGGCGCCGCCCACCACGTCGCCGATGGCGTAGATGCCGGGCACATTGGTCTGGAAGTGGCCGTCGATCTGGATGAAGCCGCGCTTGTCCAGGGTGACGCCCACCTTCTCCAGGCCCAGGCCCTCGGTGAAGGGCTTGCGGCCGATGGCCACCAGCACGGCGTCGGCCTCGATGGTCTCGGCCTTGCCGCCGGCGGCGGGCTCCACCGTGACGGTGGCGGTCTTGCCTTTCCGGGTGATGCCGGTAACCTTGGTGCCCAGCTTGAATTCCATGCCCTGCTTGCCCAGGATGCGCTGCATCTGCTTGGACACTTCGCCGTCATTGAAGGGCAGGATGCGGTCGAGGAATTCCACCACGGTGATCTTGGCGCCGAGGCGGCCCCAGACGGTGCCCAGCTCCAGGCCGATGACGCCGCCGCCGATGACCACCAGATGCTTTGGGGTCTTGGGCAGCGCCAGAGCGCCGGTGGACGAGATGATCACCTCCTCGTCGATGGCAACACCCGGCAGCGGGGTGACGTCGGAGCCGGTGGCGATGACGATGTGCTTGGCGGTCAGGGTCTTGTCGCCGTCCTTGGCCGAAACCTTGACCGAACCGGGAGCGGTGATCTCACCGGCGCCGATCACATAGGTAACCTTGTTCTTCTTGAACAGGAACTCGATGCCCTTCGTGTTGTCGGAGACCACCTTGTCCTTGAAGCCCATCATGCCGGCCACGTCGATCTCGACCTTGCCGACCTTGATGCCGAAGGCGCCCAGCTCGTGGGCGGCGGCGTGATAGTGGTGGGAGGCCGACAGCAGGGCCTTGGAGGGAATGCAGCCCACATTGAGGCAGGTGCCACCCAGGGTGCCGCGCTTTTCCACGCAGGCGACTTTAAGGCCCAACTGGGCCGCGCGGATGGCGGCGACATAGCCGCCGGGGCCACCGCCGATGATGATGACGTCGAAAGAAGTGTCGGACATTGTATTTTCCCCTGACCAGCGTCACCCCCGGGCTTGACCCGGGGGTCCATGGATGCCCGGATCAGGTCCGGGCATGACGACAATGGAAACGCCTACATCTCCAGCAGAATACGCTGCGGGTCCTCGATGCATTCCTTGACGCGGACCAGGAACGACACCGCCTCGCGGCCGTCGATGATGCGGTGGTCGTAGGACAGCGCCAGATACATCATGGGACGGGCCTTGATGGAGCCGTCAGGCATGACCATGGGGCGCTGCTGCACCTTGTGCATCCCCAGGATGCCGGACTGCGGCGTGTTGAGGATGGGGGTGCTCATCAGCGAGCCGTAGACGCCGCCATTGGAGATGGTGAAGGTGCCGCCGGTGAGGTCCTCCATGCCCAGCTTGCCGTCGCGGGCCTTCTTGCCCAGGGCGGCGATGCCCAGCTCGACTCCGGCGAAGGACAGCTGATCGGCATTGCGCAGCACCGGCACCACCAGACCCTGGGGGGTGCCGACGGCGACGCCGATATCGTAGTACTTCTTGTAGACCAGATCCTCGCCGTCGATCTCGGCATTGACCGCCGGCCAATCTTTGAGGCCGGAGATACAGGCCTTCACGAAGAACGACATGAAGCCCAGCTTGGTGCCGTGGCGCTTCTCGAACTGGTCCTTGTACTGGTTGCGCAGATCGAACAGCGCGGTCATGTCCACCTCGTTGAAGGTGGTCAGCATGGCGGCGGTGTTCTGGGCTTCCTTCAAGCGCTCGGCGATACGCTTGCGCAGGCGGGTCATCTTCACCCGCTCCTCCAGCTCGGCCTTGGCGCGCGGGCCCGAGGGGGCGGCGGGCTTGGGGGCCGGAGCGGGAGCGGGAGCGGGAGCCGAAGCGGCGGCAAGCACGTCGCCCTTGGTCACCCGCCCGTCCTTGCCGGTGCCGGCGATGGCGGCGGTATCGACGCCGGTATCGGCGGCGATCTTCTTGGCCGAGGGCATGACGGCGGCGGCGGCGGGAGCGGCGGCGGCAGCCGGAGCCGCCACGGGGGCGGGCGCGGCGGCGGGCTTGGGCGCGGCGGCGGCGCCACCGGCTCCGATCAGGCCGAGTACCGAGCCAACCTCGACGGTGGCGCCGACGGCGGCGATGATTTCCGACAGGGTGCCGGCGGCGGGCGCCGGTACCTCGACGGTGACCTTGTCGGTCTCAAGTTCGACCAGCGGCTCGTCGGCCTTGACCGCATCGCCGACATTCTTGAACCACTTGGCGATGGTCGCCTCGGTCACGGATTCGCCCAGGGTGGGCACCTTGATTTCAGTGGACATGATGGTGTTTCCCCTTTGGTTTCTTAGGCGTGCAGGCGTGACAGCTTGGTGGCGCGACGGAACGGCTGGGGCAGATGCTCCAGCGAACCCGACAGCGACATGTCGACGATCCATTCCTGCTCGGCGGCATGGGTCTTATAGAGGCCGGTGGCCGGCGAGGCGGCCGACCGGCGGCCGCAATACAGCGCCCGCTTGGCCTCGATATCGAGTTCCTCGCAGATGAACTCGATGCGGCGATCGACGAAGGTCCAGGGACCCATATTGGCCGGCTCCTCCTGCACCCACAGCAGTTCAGCATGGGGGTAACGGGCGAGCTGATGCTTGATGGCGTCCTTGGGCCACGGATAGAGCTGCTCGACGCGCACGATGGCCACGTCGTTGATGCCGCGCTTGGTCCGCTCCTCCAGCAGGTCGTAATAGACCTTGCCCGAGCACATGAGCACCCGGCGGATCTTGGCGTCGGCCACCAGCCGCTCGGTTTCGGCCAGCACGCGCATGAAGCGGGTGCCGGTGGTGAGCTGATCGAGCTTGGAGACGCAGAGCTTGTGCCGCAGCAGCGACTTCGGGCTCATGATGATCAGCGGCTTGCGGTAGTTGCGGCGGATCTGGCGGCGCAGGGCATGGAAGTAGTTGGCCGGCGTCGAGATGTTGCAGACCAGCCAGTTGTCCTCGGCCGACATCTGGAGATAACGCTCCCAGCGGGCCGAGGAGTGCTCCGGTCCCTGGCCCTCATAGCCGTGGGGCAGCAGCATGGTCAGGCCCGACATGCGCAGCCACTTGGATTCGCCCGAATTGATGAACTGGTCGATGATCACCTGGGCGCCGTTGGCGAAGTCGCCGAACTGGCCTTCCCAGATCACCAGGGCATTGGGCTCGGCCTGGGAATAGCCGTATTCGAAGCCCAGCACCGCCTCTTCCGACAGCGGAGAGTCGATGGGCTCGAAACGGGCCTGCTTCTCGCGGACGTGATTGAGGGCGACGTAGCGGCTTTCGTTCTCCTGGTCGGTCAGCACGCAGTGGCGCTGCGAGAATGTGCCGCGCCCCACATCCTGACCCGACAGGCGGACGGGGTTGCCTTCCACCAGCAAGGTGCCGAAGGCCAGGGCCTCGGCGGTGGACCAGTCGATGCCGTTGCCGGAATCAACCATGTCCTTCTTGGCCTGGAGCTGACGGATCACCTTGCGGTTGGCGTTGAAGCCCTCCGGGGTACGGGCCAGGGCGTAACCGACTTCCTTGAGCAGGTCGGCGGGGACGCCGGTCTTCTCCTCGCGGAATTCTTCTTCCTCGGCCAGTTGGACCAGGCCTTGCCACTTGCCTTCGAGCCAGTCGGCCTTGTTGACCTTGAAGCTTTTGGCCGCCTGGAACTCCTGCTCCAGCCGGTTCTGGAAGTCCGATACGATGGCGTCGGCCTGATCGCGGGTCAGGGTCCCCTCGGCCACCAGCTTGTCGGCATAGATGGCGCGGGTGGTGGGGTGGCTGGCGATCTTGCGATACATCAGCGGCTGGGTGAAGGCCGGCTCGTCGGATTCGTTATGGCCGTGGCGGCGGTAGCAGATCATGTCCAGCACCACGTCGGCCTTGAACTCCTGGCGGAATTCGGTGGCGATGCGGGCCACGTGCACCACCGCTTCCGGATCGTCGGCGTTGACGTGGAACACCGGCGCCTGGACACCCTTGGCGATGTCCGAGGAATACGGGCCGGACCGCGAATATTGCGGCGCGGTGGTGAAGCCGATCTGGTTGTTGATGATGATGTGCATGGTGCCGCCAGTGGCGTAGCCGGTCAGCTGCGACAGCAGCAGGGTCTCGGGGACCACGCCCTGACCGGCGAAGGCGGCATCGCCGTGCATGATGATGCCCATCACGCGGGTGCGCTCGGTGTCGCCCTTCTGGCCCTGCTTGGCGCGGACCTTGCCCACCACCACCGGGCCGACCACTTCCAGGTGCGACGGATTGGGCATCAGCGACAGATGCACCACCTTGCCGTCGAAATCGCGGTCGGACGAGGTCCCCAGGTGGTATTTCACGTCGCCGGAGCCCTGGACGTCTTCCGGGTTGGCGGCATTGCCCTGGAACTCGGAGAAGATGGCCTGATAGGGCTTCTTCATGAAGTTGGCCAGAATGTTGAGGCGGCCGCGATGGGCCATGCCCAGCACCACTTCCTCGAGGCCGAGCTGGCTGCCGCGCTTGAGGATCTGTTCCAGCGCCGGAACTACCGTCTCGCCGCCCTCCAGGCCGAAGCGCTTGGTGCCGGTGTACTTCATCTGCAGGAAGCGCTCGAAACCCTCGGCCTCGGCCAGACGTTCCAGGATGGCCTGCTTACCGCGCTGGGTGAAATCGGTGCGGTTGTGGATGGATTCGATGCGCTTCTGAATCCAGGCCTTCTGGTCGGGGTCCTGGATGTGCATGAATTCCACGCCGATGGAGCCGCAATAGGTCTCCTGCACCAGACGGATGATCTGGCTCAGCTTGGCGGTTTCCAGACCCAGCACGTTGTCGATGAAAATTTCGCGGTTGAGATCGGCCTCGGTGAAGCCGTAGGTCCGGTAGTCCAGCTCGGGGTGCTGCTCGACCTTGGTCAGGCCCAGCGGGTCCAGCTTGGCCAGCAGGTGACCGCGCACGCGGTAGGAGCGGATCAGCATCAGCGCACGGATGGAATCAAGCTGCGCCTGACGGATTTCGGCCTGGGTGACGCCGGCAGCAGGGGCCGTGCCCTTGCCCTTATCGCCTTTCTTGGCGGCGGCGGCGGCCTCGGGGTCGACGGCACCGATGATCTTGAGATCGCGGCGCGCCCCGTCGGTACCCTTGAAATCCTGGTCGACGGCACCGGCGTCGTCCTTCAGGTCCTGGAAAAATGCCACCCAGGACGGATCGACCGAAGCGGGGTCATCCAGGTAGCGGGCGTAGAGTTCGGCGATGAACACGGCGTTGCCGCCGGTCAAAAAGGATGCTTCCTCGAACTGCTTTGTCATGGGGCGGAATGACGCAGGTTCTTGCCCGCGTCCCTTTCTCGTTCGGGGGTCGGGGCGGCGCCGCCGGGCGCCGCGTTGCCGACGGCGCAATAAGGATTGCTTTTAGGTGAAAACGGCCCGGTGCCCCGGCGGCGCACCGGGCCGTATGACGTGGAGGTCTGGCGCCCCCTTAGCCCTTCAACAGCTTGACCATGGTCGAGCCCAGCGAGGCGGGCGATTCGGCGACGGCGATGCCGGCGGACTTCAGGGCTTCGACCTTGAAGTCGGCGGTATCGTTACCACCGGAGATCACCGCGCCGGCATGGCCCATGCGGCGGCCCGGAGGAGCGGTGCGGCCGGCGATGAAGCCGACGGTCGGCTTCTTGATCTTGGACCGCTTCAGCAGCTCGGCCCCCTGGACCTCGGCGTCGCCGCCGATTTCGCCGATCATGATGATCGCCTGGGTCTCGGGATCGGCCAGGAACAGCTCCAGGCTATCGACGAAGTTGGTGCCGTTGATGGGGTCGCCACCGATGCCGATGCAGGTGGTCTGACCGAGACCGGTCGCGGTGGTCTGGGCGACCGCCTCGTAGGTCAGGGTGCCGGACCGCGACACGATGCCGATCTTGCCACGCAGATGGATGTGGCCGGGCATGATGCCGATCTTGCACTCGCCGGGGGTGATGACGCCCGGGCAGTTCGGCCCGATCAGGCGGGTCTTGGAGCCCTGGAGCGCCCGCTTGACCGCCAGCATGTCGGCCACCGGGATACCCTCGGTGATGCAGACGGCCAGCTCGATCTCGGCGTCGATGGCTTCCAGGATGGCGTCGGCGGCAAACGGCGGCGGGACATAGATCACGCTGGCATTGCAGCCGGTCTTGGCCTTGGCCTCGGCGACGGTGTTGTACACCGGCAGATCGAGGTGGGTGGTGCCGCCCTTACCGGGAGTGACGCCGCCAACCATCTTGGTGCCGTAGGCGATGGCTTGCTCGGAGTGGAAGGTGCCCTGGGCGCCAGTGAAGCCCTGGCAGATTACCTTCGTGTCCTTATTGACGAGAACGGCCATGTTACGCAGCCTCCTTCACAGCCTTGACCACCTTCTCGGCGGCATCGGCAAGGTTATCGGCCGCGATGATCGGCAGGCCGGACTGAGCCATGATCTTCTTGCCCAGCTCGACATTGGTGCCTTCGAGACGAACCACCAGCGGGACGTTCAGGCTGACTTCACGGGCGGCGGCGACAACGCCTTCGGCGATGACGTCGCAGCGCATGATGCCGCCGAAGATGTTGACCAGGATGCCTTCAACATTGGGATCCGACAGGATCAGCTTGAAGGCGGTGGTGACGCGTTCCTTGGTGGCGCCGCCGCCGACATCGAGGAAGTTGGCCGGCTCGGCGCCGTACAGCTTGATGATGTCCATGGTGGCCATGGCCAGACCGGCGCCATTGACCATGCAGCCGATCTGCCCGTCCAACTTGATGTAGTTGAGCGAGTGACGGGCGGCTTCGAGCTCGGCCGGGTCCTCTTCGGACTCGTCGCGCAGCTCTTCGATGTCCTTGTGACGGAACAGCGCGTTGTCGTCGAAGTTCACCTTGGCGTCCAGGGCGATGATCTCACCGGCGCCGGTAACCACCAGCGGGTTGATCTCGACGATGGAGCAATCCAGGTCCATGAACGCCTTGTACAGCGAGCCCATGAACTTCACGGCGGTGTTGACCTGCTTGCCCTCGAGCCCGAGGCTGAAGGCGATCTGGCGGCCGTGATACTGCTGGAAGCCCTCGACCGGATCGATGGCGACCTTCAGGATCTTTTCCGGATGGGAGTGGGCGACTTCCTCGATCTCCATGCCGCCCTCGGTGGAGGCGACGATGGTGACGCGGCAGGTGGCGCGGTCGATCAGCATGGACAGATACAGCTCGCGCTTGATGTCGCAGCCCTGCTCGATGTAGACGCGCTTGACTTCCTTGCCGGCGGGGCCGGTCTGGGCGGTGACCAGCACCTTGCCGATCATCTGATCGACATTGGCGGCCACGTCCTCGACCGACTTGACGACGCGGACGCCGCCCTTGCCGGAGGTGTCATCCTTGAACTTGCCCTTGCCGCGACCACCGGCATGAATCTGCGACTTGACGACCCATACCGGGCCACCCAGGTCCTTGGCCACCTGCGCGGCCTCGTCGGGGGTGTAGGCGACACCCCCCTTCAGCACGGCGACGCCGTATTTGGCCAGCAGCTGCTTGGCCTGATATTCATGAATGTTCATGGGTTTCGTTGCCCCTCTGTTGTTTTATTGACCCATCAGGCCCTTGGCGACCTTTACCAGACCGCGCACCGCGTCGGCCGACTTGTTGAACTCAGCCTGCTCGGCGGGGTCCAGCGTGATTTCGACGATGCGCTCGACACCGCCCTCGCCCAGAACCACCGGCACGCCGACGAATACGTCGTCGGGCTGGCCATAGGTGCCGCCCTTGACCAGGGTGGCGACGGGCAGGACGCGCTTCTTGTCCTTGAGATAGGCTTCGGCCATCAGCACGCCGGAGGCGGCGGGAGCGTAGTAGGCCGAGCCGGTCTTCAGCAGGTTGACGATCTCGGCGCCGCCGTCACGGGTGCGCTGCACGATCTTGTCCAGCTTCTCCTGGGTGGTCCAGCCCATCTTCACCAGATCGGGCAGCGGGATGCCGGCGACGGTGGAGTAGCGGACCAGCGGCACCATGGTGTCGCCATGGCCGCCCAGCACGAAGGCGGTGACGTCCTCGACCGAGACGTTGAACTCTTCCGCCAGGAAGGTGCGGAAGCGGGCGGAGTCGAGCACGCCGGCCATGCCGACGATCTTGTTGGCGGGGACGCCGGAATAATGCTGCAGCGCCCAGACCATCACGTCCAGCGGGTTGGTGATGCAGATCACGAAGGCGTTGGGGGCGTATTCCTTGATGCCGGCGCCGACGGCGGCCATGACCTTCAGGTTGATGCCGACCAGATCGTCGCGGCTCATGCCGGGCTTGCGCGGCACGCCGGCGGTGACGATCACCACGTCGGCGTCCTTGATGGCCGAATAGTCGTTGGCACCGCTGTAGCGGCAATCCACGCCCTCGACCGGGGTGGATTCGAGGATGTCGAGACCCTTGCCCTGGGGGATGCCCTCGGCGATGTCGAACAGGACGACGTCACCCAGTTCCTTGAGGCCGATCAGATGGGCGAGCGTGCCGCCGATGTTGCCGGACCCTACGAGAGCGATCTTCTTGCGTGCCATGGAGTGAGTTCCCTCAGAGCAGTGTTGGAATTCTAGACGAACGGGTGGGCCGCGCGGACGGCGCGGAAATGGCCTGGAGGGCTTAGGTAACCCGATTCGCGCCCAAGGGCAAGCGGATTGGCAGAGTCCGGACCCAAACGCTCCCGGCGGGAAACCTTGGGATTTCATCGCCCTGCGCCCCCACCGGTACGACCGAGGTCCTAACCCTTTGGAGTCGTTCGAAATTTACCTACCCAGGGTGGTTTATGCCCCACTTAAAGGGGTGGGTTGGGGCCTGCGGGAATGGGGCAATTCAGCCCCTACTTCTCCGCTGTCATCTGGCGGCTGACCGAGAGCACCGCCTCCATGGGGCGCGCGCCCGGGTTGGAGACGGTGGTGACCAGGGGCAGCGGCTGGGTGCCGTCGGTGCCGAAGCGCTTGGCCAGCTGCTGAGCATACCAGTCCTTGGGCATGACATAATAGTCGGTGACGCGGGTGCCGGCGGAGTCGCGGGCATCCAGCGGCAGGAGCTGGCCGCCGCCCTTGAGGCCGCCCTTCTCGAACATGGCCTGGAGGTGGCGGGTCAGCGCGGAGGGTTCGGCCAGTTCCGACCAGACCGAGCAGATACCGTCGCGGCTGGCTACCAGGATCACCGCGCCGAGGCCGGGGCGGCGCAAGACCCGGACATAGCCCTCCTTCCCCTGCAACATGGAGGTGGTGACGTCCTCCGGCGCTTCGGTAAAGCCGAATTCGCCGCCGGGGGCGGCGGCGCCGATGATGCCGCCGATATCCCCCAGATTGAGCAGGCAGATACGGCCCAGTACCGCCACCGCCAGACGGCTGGTCTCGTCGCGGGCCAGGGTCTGGTCCATGATCTGGGCGACAGCGGGGGTGGGGCGCAGCGGGCCGGTCAGGGCGAAAGCGAGGGCGAGGAGGAGCAGAAGGGTGGTCTGTCGGGTCATGGCTGCCTCGTGCCGATGGTGATGATGGCCTGCAGATCGGGGTTGGCTGTCTCGGAAGAGGTGAGGATGGCGCGCATCCCGGCGGGTTCGCTGCCGTAGCGCTTCAACAACTCGGCGCGATACTCACCTGCGGGAAGCAGGTCGATGAACTGGGCCGTCATCGCCCCCTTGGTCTCCTTGCCGCCGGCCCGCACGGTGAAGGATTCGCCAACCGCCACCCGCAGATCCTTCTCCAGCTGACGGTAGAGCTTGTCCGTGTGCACTTTGCGGACGAAGACCACGCATTCATCGTCGGCCTTGATCAGGGCCAGGCTGACCCCGGCATCGGGGCGGACATAGACCTCTCCCGGGCGGCCGTGCAGGAATGGCCGGGCCTCGGCGGCTGGCAGTTGCGGCAGGTACAGGTCGTGGCCGGGCTGCAGCTTGTCGCGCAGCTGGTCGAGGGCGCCGTAATGGGCGACGCAGCCCAGGATGAAGGTCTTGGAGGCCACCTCGGCGGTATCCACCGCGGCGTCCGTCGCCTGGGCGGGAAGAGCGGCGACGGCGGTCGCGGCCGCGATCAGCATTGCCAGGCGTTTCATCTTCTCTCCCTCGGCTGGTCTCGGAAGGAGAGCACAGCCCCGGACCCGAGACAAGATACCGATGATTCGGCGGGGGCAATCCGGCATGGCTGTCAGGGTTTTGTAAGAAAACCAAGGCCATACCAAATTTTCTGGAACCTATCCCTTAGACCTGTTTATAAGGGTTTCGCCTTAGGTCAGACGGCGTGGGCGGTTTCGTGGTGAGGGCGTCAAGGATGAGTGGACCGGAAGTGAGTGGGATCGAGCGGAGGTTCCGCGATGACGAACTGATCGTCAGCAAGACTGATATTCAGGGGCGGATAACCTATTGCAACGACGTCTTTCTCGCGATCTCCGGCTACACCGAGGCCGAGTTGGTCGGTAAGGCGCACAGCGTGATCCGCCATCCCGCCATGCCGCGTGCGGTATTCAAGTTGCTGTGGGATACCATCGCCTCGGGCCGTGAGCTGTTCGCCTATGTGCTCAATCGCTGCAAGAACGGTGACCATTATTGGGTCTTCGCCCATATCACGCCCGACCGGGACGGGGATGGGACCGTCGTCGGCTATCACTCCAACCGCCGCACCTGCGAGGCCAAGGCGCTGGCGGTGATCACGCCGCTTTATGCCCGCCTGACCGAAGAGGAAGGCCGCCACGCCGATCGCGCGGCGGGGCTTGCCGCCTCCTCCGCCCTGCTCGCTCATCACCTCTCCGAAAAGGGGGTCAGCTATGACCAGTTTGTCCTCGGTCTCTAAGGCGCTGATCGCCAATCTTCTGGCCCTGGTCGCCGGGCTCGCCGCCGCCGCCTGGGGGCTTGCCCAGGGGCAGACCGGGCCGGCGTGGCTGATCCTGGGGGCGATGGTCGCGGTATCGGCCGCGCTGCTGTGGCTGCGCCGGGCCAATGGCAGCCTGAACAAGGCGGCCCGGGTGCTGGCCCAGGCCTCCGAAGGCGTGTTGCGGGTGCGGGTCATGGGGATTCGCGGCCAAGGCAATATCGGTCGGATGCTGCGGGACCTCAACCGCCTGCTCGACCAGACCGAAGCCTTCGCCAAGGAGGCCGACGCCGCCATGCTGGCCGCCTCCGAAGGGCGCTTCTACCGGCAGATCGAGCGCAAGGGGCTGCGCGGCGAGTTCGACCGCTATTCCGGCAATGTCAACGCCACCCTGGCGGTGATGGGGGGCGATTCCGGCAAGCTGCGCATGTTCACCGAGCGCATGCTCAAGGATGCCGTTTCCATTTCCATGACCGTCAACGAGGGGGCTATCGCCAATGCCCGCATCGTCGGTGGCATCCGTGGCGCCCGTGACGAGGCCCAAGGCATGGCCGCCGCCACCGAGCAACTGGTCTCGGGCGTTCAGGAAATCAGTCACCAGAGCGATGAGGCCGCGGAATTGTCCAGCAGCGCCCATGCCATGACCGAGGACGGCCGCGCCGTGGTCCAGTCGGCCATGTCCGAATTCGCCACCATCGAGGATGCGGTGCGCGATGCCGCCGGCCGGGTGGGGGCGCTGGCCGAGGCATCTGAAGCCATCGGCGAGATTCTGTCCTCCATCGAGAGCATCGCCGCCCAGACCAACCTGCTGGCGCTGAACGCCACCATCGAGGCTGCGCGGGCGGGGGAGGCGGGTAAGGGCTTCGCGGTGGTCGCGGGCGAGGTCAAGAATCTGGCCAACCAGACTGCCAGGGCGACCCTGGATATCGGCGAGCGCGTCACCAATCTGCGGGACGAGATGGCCGGCATCGTCACCACCATGACCCGCGGTACCGAAGCCATCGCCACCGGCCGGCGGTCCATGGAGGCCATGGGTGGCCGCATGGGCGATATCAGCCATCTGGTCAGTGATACCACTCACCATATGATGGACGTGTCGCGCATCCTGTCGCAGCAGGCCGCCGCCGCAAATCAGATTTCCGGCGGAATCCAGAAGGTCGCCCATCTTGGCGAGGACAACGCCCTGGCCATCGAGCGCAGCTCCGAGGCGCTGAACGGGGTGGAGACTCAGATCGGCTCGCTGCTGACCCTGCTGATCGAGCAGGACATTCCCAACAAGATCGTCATGATTGCCAAGGCCGATCATATCATCTGGAAAAAGCGGCTGGTCGACATGATGGTTGGCAAGATCAGCCTCAAGGCCGAGGAACTGTCCAACGAGAAGACCTGCCGCCTGGGCAAATGGTATCACGGTCCCGCCTCCATGCCTTTCCGTCATCATCCCGCCTTCCTCGAACTGGAGGGATACCACCGTGAGGTCCATCAGAACGGCCTGGAGGCGGTGCGGCGGTTCAACGCCGGCGACCTGGACGAGGCCATGCGGCTGATCGGGGGGGTGGAAAAGGCGTCGGAAGGCGTGCTGGCCTGCCTCGACCGCCTGATCTCCGAGCCGGTCCCGGCTAAACTGGCGGTGGCGCCCCGGTTCTGACGGCAAGCAATCAGGCGGCGGATAAACCCACCCGGCAGGGCGTCGGCACCTTCCTGCCCCAGAGGGGGATGCCTCGCTGCTCCGTGCGGGGCTCGTTCAACCCGGGACGGCCGCAGGGACTGACCAAAAAGTCATATGTATAAAGTCTTGGCCATGGTAGCCTTTCTCCCTCTCGCGCTGCTGACGCAGCACGAGGTTGGACACGGACCGACCCGGAGGAGAATTGGGCATGCAAGCTCCGGCCTTCCTGAGTGGGACCTATGATGAAACCATGGCTTTGCTGATCGAGGCCCGCGCCTATGCCGCAACGAATCCCGGCATGAATCAGCGGCAGGCCGAGCCGCTGGACCGGTTCCGGATCACCTGCGAGGCCATGCGGGTGACCACGCGGCTGGCCGAAGTCATGGCCTGGGTGATGTTCCGCCGAGCCGCCCACGAGGGCGAGATCAGTCGTGAGGACGCCTTGTCCGAGGACTGCCGCCTGTCTTGCGGCAGGATCTGCGGCGACGAAAGCTTCACGGATGATCCGGCTCTTCCTAAGCGGCTGCGGGGGCTTTTGGATCGGTCACGCAATCTCTACATCAGGGTTACGCGTCTGGACGCGATGCTGGACGACGCCCCCACCAGATCCCGGCACTCCATGTGAGAGCGGGGCGGGCGTTCTGGAGGGCTGAGGCATCTACGCTAAAGTGGCTCTGTGTATCAGCCGGCGCGTCACCATAAGTCCTAAATTCCATCGGTTGCGCCCCAGGCAAAAGCCCCCAGCCAATACGCCAGCCCGCCTTGTTCACCGAGGTCAATTTGCTCAACTCAAGCTTATGGCGATGGGCATGCTCATCTCATCTCTGGCGCATGGCGGAGTCGCGGAGGCCGGAGAGTAACCGGCATTTAAATTGCATCATTTGTACTGGGCGATCGACATCGCCTTCGGACGAGCTGCCGCTTTTCGAATGTTGCCGGGACCGGTATTGTTGCCGCGGAGATGGCGGATGGGCCGGTCATCCCGGGAAGACCGACCGATGACCTTTTGCTCCAAGCTGAACAGCCTCACCGCGCGCCTGATCCTGCTGATGATATCGCTCATCATTTTCGGTGCGATCGGTCAGACACTCCTGCTCAGTACCTATCTGCGCAAAGACCTGGCCGAAGTCTCTTCGGCGCAGTTGCTGACGATTGCCACTTACGTCGCGCAGGATATCGACCGGGATATCGTGGATCGCCGCGACTATCTCGACACTGTCGCCGCCAGGATCAAGCCGCATATGCTCACGGACCGCGCGGCATTGCGGGCGTTGCTGGGGGACCCCCGCGACGGCAGCACGTTCTTCCGCTCAGGTCTGTTCGTCATCGACGCCTCGGGTCTGGTGATCGCCGGTGACCCCTCTCTCGCCAACCGGTTCGGTTCCTCCCATGGGCATAGCGACTATTTCCGAGCCGCCATGGCCGGGGCCTTCATGATCGGCCGCCCGGACCGTGGACCAGAGGCTGGCGAGGTGGTCTTGCCCATGGCTACCCCGCTGCGGGATGCGGGCGGCAAGGTGTCGGCGGTCTTGGTGGGCCTGTCCCTGCTGCGCTCCGCTAATTTCCTGGAAGCCCTCTACACCACCAAGGTGGGGGTCCACGGCGGGCTGGTTCTGGTTTCACCCCGCGACAAGCTGTTCATCGCCGCGTCGGATGGGGATATCGCCCTTACCCCGACCCCGCCGGAAGGTTTGCATCGTCAGCACGATCTGGCCATGAACGGATTTCGAGGGGTCGGCATCGATGTCCGGGGCGACGGACCGGAAGAACTGGCGGCCATCGCCTCGGTTCCCAGTGCCGGCTGGTTCCTGGTGGCCCGGATTCCCACCGCCGAGTTGTTCGCCCCGATTCACCGCCTGAAGGGGTTCATCCTTAACAGCACGGCTCTGTCGCTTCTGTTCTTCACCGTCGTCATGGCCGTCCTCCTGCGCCGCCTGCTGTCGCCGCTGCGATACGCGGCCTCCCATGCCGACCGGATGTCGCGGGGCGACATTCCCTTCGAGAGTCTGCCGGTGGAGCGGGATGACGAGGTCGGTCACCTGACGGCGGCCTTCAACCGCGTTCTCTCGACGCTCCTGGCCAGCCGGGCGGCCATGGAGCACCTCGCCCTGCATGACAGCCTGACCGGCCTGCCCAATCGCAAGCTGCTGAATGATCGCCTGGGGCAGGCCTTGGCGCAGGCCGAGCGGCGCGGAACGGTCTTCGCGTTGCTTTATATGGATCTGGACGGTTTCAAGCCCATCAACGATACCCACGGCCACGACGCCGGAGACGAGGTGCTTCGGCAGGTGGCCCGGCGTCTGGGCGGGGTGGTGCGCAAGGGCGATACCGTGGCGCGAATCGGTGGCGACGAATTCGCCATCCTCCTGGTCGACCTGACCGATGCCGGAGCCGAGGCCGCCCTGGTCGCCGACAAATGCGTCAAGGCCATGACCGCGCCCATTCCGTTCGCCGGTCTGGCCCTGACGGTCGGTCTGTCCATCGGTCTCGCCTGCTATCCCGAGGACGGCCGGGGGGCGGACGAGCTTCTCGCCCATGGCGACCGGGCCATGTACGGCGTCAAGCGGGCCAAGGCCATGGGGGGCGAAGCCGGTCCGGCGCCCCTTGAACCGCCCCAAGTCCAATGAATGAATGGGGCCCGCGGCCGGATGGCTGCGCCCGGCGAGGGAACAACGAAGGAAGCCAGCGACTTTTCAGTAGAACGTCAGAGCCCACAGCTCGTCCGCCGGGGCGAGATCAGGCGGATACGAGACCAGTGCTCGTCATGTAGACTGGTGCCCCGAGTCGGAATCGAACCAACATGCCCTCACGGGCGCGGCATTTTGAGTGCCGTGCGTCTACCAGTTTCGCCATCGGGGCGGCGTCTATGCAGCAGCGCGGGGTTTTAGCGCAACGCCCATGTGTGCGCAAGGTGCTAAAAATGGGCGCTATCGTCAAGCATCCATAAATCAAGCGTTTTGGCCGGCTATGTCGCATTTTTAGCGACAGGCTATTTTTTGAATCTGCCGCGTCCACCATTCCGCCACGGGGGCAGCGCAGGAATGGTGCGCGATCATGGCGAGGGCGGTGGCATAGCGAAGGCGGGGGGCTGGTCAACAGAGTTCCGCCCCCCGATCACGCTACACGCTGAAGTACTTGGCCTGCGGGTGCAGGGTGACGATGGCCGAGGTGGATTGCTCGGGTTCGAGCTGGAATTCCTCGGACAGGGTTACCCCGATGCGCTCCGCTCCCAGCAAGGCCAGCAGCGCGGTCTGGTCCTCGATCCGCGGGCAGGCGGGATAGCCGAAAGAGAAGCGCGAGCCCCGGTAATTCTGCTTGAGCAGCCTATCCATCTCGGCGGCGTCCTCGGCGGCGAATCCCAGTTCGCTGCGGATGCGCTTATGGACGTATTCGGCCATGGCCTCCGCCATCTCCACCGACAGGCCGTGCAGGTAGAGGTAGTCCTGATACTTGTCGGCCTTGAACCAGTCCTGGGCCACCTCGGTGGCATGCTTGCCCATGGTCACCACCTGAAGACCGATGACGTCGCGCACCGGGTCGGAGACGGGACGGAAGAAGTCGGCGATACACAACCCGCCCTCCCTGCCCTGGCGCGGGAAGGGGAAGCGCGCAGCCTCGGTCGTGCCGTCCTCGTGGAACAGCACCACCGAATCGCCGTCGCTGGCGGCCTTCCAATAGCCGTAGGCGGCCTTGGGCTGGAGGATGTGTTCCTGGGCACAGCGCTTGAGCATTTCCAGGGCGACGGGCTTCAGCTCCTTGTGGGCCCAGTCCTTGAACTCGGCGATGGAACGGCCCTGCTTCCGGTAGCCCCAGTGGAACTGATAGAGCATGGTCTCGTTGAGGAACGGGATCAGATTCTGCAACGGCACTGCCTCGATGACCTTGGCGCCCCAGAACGGCGGCATCGGCGGCGGCACGTCCTTGTGCAGCTCGGCCCGGCGCAGATTGATCTCCTCCCAATCCGGCGGGCGGATGGCGGGCTGAGCCGCCTCGCCCAAGGTGCGCGACGGTGAGCCGGGGCGGTGCGGCGCGGCGGCGCGGGCATCCACATGGGAATCGAAGCTGCCGTCGGCGACCTTGGCCATGAGGTCGAGGCCGTCGAAGGCGTCACGGGCATAGGCCACCCGGCCCGAGCCATAGACCGCCCGGCAATCTTCCTCCACGTATTTGCGGGTCAGGGCTGCGCCGCCCAGCAACACCGGCACGTCGAGACCGGCCTTGGTCATCTCGTCCAGATTCTCCTTCATGATCACCGTGGACTTGACCAGCAGGCCCGACATGCCCACTGCGTCGGCCTTGTGTTCCTTGGCCGCCTTGATGATCTCGGCCACCGGCTGCTTGATCCCCATATTGACCACGCGATAGCCGTTATTGGTGAGGATGATGTCCACCAGATTCTTGCCGATGTCGTGGACGTCGCCCTTGACCGTGGCCAGGACGATGGTGGCCTTGGCCTGACCGCCGGCCTTTTCCATGTGGGGTTCGAGCCAGGCGACTGCGGCCTTCATGGTCTCGGCCGATTGCAGCACGAAGGGCAGCTGCATTTTGCCCGAGCCGAACAGCTCGCCCACCACCTTCATGCCGTCCAGCAGCAGGTTGTTGATGATGTCGAGCGGCTTCCAGCCCTCGGCCATGGCCTGGGTAAGGTCGTCCTCCAATCCGGTGCGGTCACCGTCAATGATGCGCTGCCTGAGGCGGTCTTCGGCCTTGGCCGGGCGCTCCTTCTTGACCTCGGCGACCTTGCGGTCGCCGAACAGGGCGATGTACTTGGCCAGGGCGTCGGGCGAGCGGTCGAGGATCAGGTCCTCGGCTGCCGCCACTTCCTCGGCCGGCAGGGTGTGCAGCGGCACGATCTTGGAGACGTGAACGATGGCTCCGGTCATGCCGCGCTTGATGGCCAGATCGATGAACACCGAGTTCAGCACCTGACGCGCCGCCGGCTTGAGGCCGAAAGAGACGTTGGACAGGCCGAGCACGATGCCGCAATCGGGCATGTCCCGGGCGATCATCTCGATGGCGTCCAGGGTCTCGATGGCCAGCTTGCGGTCATCCACATTGCCGGTGCAGATGGTGAAGGTCAGCGGATCGAACAGCAGATCGCCGGCCGGCAGGCCGTGCTGGTTGACCGCGAAGTCGTAGAGCCGCCGGGCGATGCGCAGCTTGGCCGCCGCGTCCTTGGCCATGCCGTCTTCATCGATGGTCAGCGCCACCACGGCGGCGCCGTATTTGCGGGCGAGCCGCAGGCGGTCGGCGGCATCGCCCTCGCCGTTCTCGAAATTGATCGAGTTGAGGATAGCCTTGCCGCCGTAAAGCTTGAGCCCGGCCTCCAGCACCGGCAGCTCGGTGGAATCGATCACCAGCGGCGCGGTCACCGATCCGCGCAGGCGTGAGACCACCTCGGTCATGTCGCGCACTTCGTCGCGGCCGACGAAGGCGGTGCAGACGTCCAGCGTGTGGCTGCCCTCCTTGACCTGCTCGCGGGCGATGGCGGTGATGCCGTCCCAGTCCTCAGCCTCCTGGAGGTCGCGGAATTTCTTGGAGCCGTTGGCGTTGCAGCGCTCGCCGATGGCCAGGAATGCATTCTCCTGGCGCAGCGGCACCTGGGAATAGAGCGAGGCCACCGACGGCACCCAGTGGACGCTACGCTTGACCGGCGCCGGACGAGTGCCGTTGCCGATGCGGGTCAGCATGGCGTTGGTGGCGGCGATGTGCGGCGGGGTTGTGCCGCAGCAGCCGCCGATCAGGTTGGCCCCGGCGGCGACGAAGCGCTCGTGCCAGATGGCCAGCTCCTCGGGCAGCAGGGGATAGCGGGTCTGTCCGTCCACCAGTTCGGGCAGGCCGGCATTGGGCTGGATGGAGACGAGGCCGGGCCAGTTGTCGATCAGCCACTTGAAATGCTCGCCCATTTCCTGGGGGCCGGCGGCGCAGTTCAGCCCCATCAGCGGCACACCCAGCGACTGCACCACCGTGGCGGCGGCGGCGATGTCGGCGCCTACCAGCATGGTGCCGGTGGTCTCCACCGTCACCTGGACGAAGGCGGGAACGTTGGTACCGGCCTGGGCATTGGCTATCTTGCAGCCGTTGACGGCGGCCTTGATCTGGAGCGGGTCCTGGCATGTCTCCACCAGGAAGGCCGAGACGCCGCCGGCAATCTGTCCGGCGGCCTGGATGCGGTAGGCCTCTTCCAGCTCGTCATAGCCGATATGGCCCAGGCTGGGCAGCTTGGTGCCCGGACCGATGGCGCCCAGCACGAAGCGCGAGCGGCCGTCGCCCTTGAACTGCTCGGCGGCCTCGAAGGCCAGTTCGATCGCCAGCTTGTTCAGCTCAAAAGCTTGGTCCGCAATTCCGAATTCGGCCAGGGTGATGGGCGAGGCGCCGAAGGTATCGGCTTCCACCATGTCGGCCCCGGCTTCGAAATAGCGGGCATGGATACCGCGAATCACGTCGGGTCGCGACTTCACCAGGATCTCGGTACAGTTCTCCAGCCCGAGGAAGTCCTTGTCCACCGACAGGTTCATGGCCTGAACCAGGGCGCCGGTACCGCCGTCGCACAGGAGAACGCGCTGGGAGAGATGGTCGAGAATGTTGGTCATGTTGGCGTCCTTGTCGGCGACTATTCGGCGGAGGCAGCCTTCGGCCGCACCCCCAGGATATGGGAGATGGCGTAGGCCAGATCGGCACGGTTGAGGGTGTAGAAGTGGAACTGACCGATGCCTTCGGCGGCCAGGACGCGGCACTGCTCGGCGGCGACGGTGGCGGCGACCAGACGGCGCGTCTCCGGATCGTCGTCCAGGCCCTCGAACAGATCGGCCATCCAGCCGGGAACGCTGGCGCCGCAGGCGGCGGAGAACTTCTTCACCTGGGCGAAATTGGTCACCGGCAGGATGCCGGGGACCACCGGCACGGTGATGCCGGCCTTGGCGCAACGCTCGGTGAAGGCGAGGAATACCGTCGGGTCGAAGAAGTACTGGCTGATGGCCCGCGTGGCCCCGGCATCGATCTTGCGCTTGAGATTGTCCAGGTCGAAATTGGCGCTGGGGGCATCGGGATGCTTCTCCGGATAGGCCGCCACCGAAATCTCGAAATTACCGATGCGCCCGAGTCCCTCGACCAGATCGGCGGCATAGGCATAGCCCTGGGGATGGGGGGCATAGGCGGCGCCATCGGGCATGTCGCCGCGCAGGGCCACGATGTGGCGGATGCCCTCGTCCCAATAGCGCCGGGCGATGTCGTCGACCTCACCCTTGGAATGGCCGACACAGGTGAGGTGGGCGGCGGGCTTGAGCGCGGTCTCGCGGGCGATGCGGACCACGGTTTCGTGGGTGCGCTCGCGGGTGGTGCCTCCGGCGCCATAGGTCACCGAGACGAAATCCGGCGCCAATGGCGCCAGACGGCAGATACATTCCCACAGCGACTGCTCCATCTTTTCGCTCTTGGGCGGGAAGAACTCGAAGGAGACCCGGACAGGCCTGTGCGCGGCCGATGCGATGGGAAGGTCGAAATGCAGGGGGCTCACAACGTCGCTCCTGGTCCATTGAAAGGCTTGTCGGCGGTCCACACCACCACGGTCAGCATCTTGCCGGGCAGGCGGAGAACGGGGCCGGGCACCAGCCCGGCGGATTGAACCCAGCCGGAGACCTCGGCATCGTTGAAGCCAAGACGGCGATGCGCGTGCTGGTCGCGCAGCACCTCCAGATCATGGGGGGCGAAGTCCACCACCGCCAGCCGTCCGCCGGGCTCCAGCACCCGCGCAGCCTCGGCCACCAGGGCTCCGGGCTCGGCGGCATAGTGCAGCACCTGATGCAGCGATACCGCGTCGGCGCTGTGATCGGGAAGGGGGAGCTGGCCGATATCGCCCTGGCGCACCATGCAGTTGCGCAGGCCGGCGCGTTCAAGATTGGTCCGTGCCATGGCCAGCATTTCCCGCGACAGGTCGATGCCGACGGCGCGTTCCACCTTGGGGCCCAGCACTTCCAGCACCCGGCCGGTGCCGGTGCCCATATCCACCAGATCGTGAATACGCCGCCCCGCGAAAACCTCGATCAACGCCTTTTCTACCGCGATGTCGTCGGCGTGCAGGGTGCGGATTTCATCCCAGCGCGAAGCGTTGGCGGCGAAATAGGACTGCGCCTTTTCCGCCCGCCCGGCCCGGATGGAGGCCAGCCGTTGCTGGTCCAGCGCCAGCATCTGGTCGGCGGCGGGCAGCAGGTCGAGCAGGTGACGGGCGAGGATGGCACCGGCGCCCTTGGCGGCCAGACGATAGAACACCCAGGCACCCTCGGGAAAACGGTCCAGCAGCCCGGCTTCGCACATCAGCTTGAGGTGGCGGGACACCCGGGGCTGGCTCTGGCCCAGAATCTGGGTCAGTTCGGTCACGGTGAGATCGCCCTGCGCCAGAAGGTGCAGCAGGCGCAGTCTGGTCGGCTCGGCCGCCGCCCTCAATCCCGCCAACAACACATCCACCGTGAAGCCCTCGCGCAGCCTGCCCTGAAAAACATATAAACATATCTTTATGCCAATATGGGCCGGTCGTCCATAGGGTGTTTGCTCGGTGATGCGGAATTGCCACAGGGGCGGTGAGGACAATTCCCGCAACGACTCCCCCTAGCCTTTCAGCCAGGACTATGGTACCTCGGAATGTAGGGAGCGCAGGTTCCCGGCAAGCCGCCATTTCGCCGCCGTTCTGGATATTAAGCTAGGGAAAGAAGACCCAAATGATCGCGAACCGCGCCAGCCGCTATGCCGTCACTCGAATCCTCGGATCCATTCTGGCCCTCGCCCTGGTCGCCGGTTGCGCCACGCCGCCGCCTGCCGACGATAAGGAAGCCGTCGCCGAGTGGGAGCAGGTCAACGATCCGCTTGAACCCATGAACCGAGCCATCTTCGGTTTCAATATGGCGGCCGACAAGTATGCCATCAAGCCGGCGGCCCAGGGTTATCGCGACGTGGTGCCGAAGTTCGGTCGCGACCGCATCCACGATGCGCTGTCCAACCTCAACAGCCCGCTGATCTTCGCCAATGATGTGCTGCAGGGTGAGACGGACCGCGCGGTGCAAACGCTGTTCCGCGCCACCATCAACACCTCCTTCGGCATTCTCGGACTGTTCGACGTGGCGGCCCAGGCAGGCATCCCCGGACACGAGGAAGATTTCGGCCAGACCATGGCGGTGTGGGGCGTAGGGGAAGGCCCCTACCTGATGCTGCCCATCTTCGGGCCGTCCAATCCGCGCGACACCACCGGCATGGTGGCCGAGTGGTTCGCCGATCCCTTCGATATCTGGCTGGGCGACATCAATCGGGAATGGGCGATCTACACCCGCTCAGCCTTCGGCGGCCTGGACAAGCGCGAAAGCCTGATCGAATCCCTCGACGAGATCGAGCGGACATCGCTCGACTACTACGCCTCGCTACGCTCGCTCTATCGCCAGCATCGCGCCTCGGAAATTCTTAACGGCCGGGGTGGCCCCAGCAAGACGCCCTCACCCGGCCTTACCGGGTCCGTGGCTTCTCCCGGCGGTGAGCAGCTCTCTCAGCAGGCGCAGTGATCCCATGATGTCCTTGAGGGTCGTTCTGTTTGCAGCCCTGGCCGGGCTGATGGCATGGGTGTGGCAGGTTCCGGCGGCGGTCGCCGAGGAGCGGGACCCTGCGGCCTTTGTTACCAATCTGGCCGATACCGCCATGCAAACCATGACCGGCAAGGGCATTCCCGATAGTGAGCGGGCCACGCGGTTCCGGACTCTGTTCACCACCGATGTGGATGTCCATGAGATCGCCAAATTCGTGTTGGGCCGTTATTGGCGCGGTGCCACGCCCGAACAGCAGCAGGACTTCGTCAAGGCGTTCGAGGATATCGTGGTGCTGACGTGGTCCACCCGTTTCAAGGATTACGGAGGTGATCTGCGCCACAAGGTGATCAATGTCACCCAGGATCCCGAGCGCGGTGTCGTGGTCGAGTCCCGGGTCGACCGCGACAAGCAGCAGCCCATCTCTCTGCAATGGCGCCTGAAGCATTCCGATGCCGGGCTGCGGGTGATCGATCTGGTGGTGGAGGGCTCCTCCATGGCCATCACCTACCGCTCGGAATACGCCTCGGTGATCCAGGCCAATGGCGGCAAGGTCGATGGATTGCTCGCCGCCATGCGAGCCAAGGTGGCGGAACTGCAGACCGGCACCAAGACCAACTGATCGCCGGCCGCGCCCGTTACGCGCTGTTACCATTTTCCCCAACCGCCGACATCGGTCGGTTACCGGCAGGGGGTACAAGGGACGTCATAGCAACCCGCCGCAAGAGGTGATGTCATGATGTTCCTGCCCCGCCTGACCTTTGGCGTCGTTCTGGCCCTGGCCATCGCCGGCCTGTTCGGCGTTGTCCGAGCCGCCGAACCGACCCCGCCGGCCCAACACCGGGGCGCGTCCTTCGCCCATTCGCACAACTGTGCCGACATGGACGCCCGCATGGCGGCCCATCAGGCCTTCATCGAGGTCAAACTGGGTCTGACCGAGTCGCAGAAGGCCGACTTCAAACGCCTGAACGAAAGCATGAAGGCTGTCGGCGAGCCCATGCGCAAGGCCTGTACCGAACAGACGGCCAAGACCGAGGCGCAGACTCTCCCCGCCCGGATCGAGGCCATGCAGAAGAGCCTGGAGGCCCGGACCGAGGCCATGCACAAACTGGCGCCGGAGATGATCCGCTTCTACCAGACCTTGACCCCGGACCAGCAGAAGCTGGCCGATGACAGCCTTATGCCGGGCGGCGTGGGCGGCCATGGCAGGGGCCATCACCACGGCGGCATGATGGGGCATTGATCACCACGGCAGCAAAAAGCCCCCCGGACCCAGGTCCGGGGGGCTTTGTCATTTACGGGATCAGAACATCGAGGCCAGAACCCGGTCCGGCGGCTGATGGCCGTCGGCGAAGGTCTTGATGTTGATCAGCACCTTCTCGCCCATATCGATACGGCCCTCGATGGTGGCCGAGCCGAGATGGGGCAGCAGGACCACATTGTCCAGGGCCAGCAGCTTGGGATTGACAGCCGGCTCGTGCTCGAACACATCAAGGCCGGCGCCGGCCAGATCACCGCGGATCAGCATGCGGGTCAGCGCATTCTCATCAACGATCTCGCCACGGGCACAGTTGACCACATAGGCATGCTTGGCCAGCAGTTCCAGGCGGCGCGCCGACAGCAGATGGAAGGTGGCCGGAGTGTGCGGGCAATGCACGGTCACCACGTCCATGCGGGCCAGCATCTGGTCCAGGCTCTCCCAATAGGTGGCCTCCAGTTCCTGCTCGATGTCCGGATGGACCTTCTTGCGATTGTGATAGTGGATGGACATGCCGAAGGCCTTGGCCCGACGGGCCACGGCCTGGCCGATGCGGCCCATGCCGATGATCCCCAGGCGCTTGCCCCAAATGCGATGGCCCAGCATGAAGGTCGGACCCCAGCCCTTCCAATCGCCGGAGCGGATCAGGCGCTCGCCCTCGGCGATGCGGCGCGGCACCGACAGGATCAGGGCCATGGCCATGTCCGCGGTATCCTCGGTCAGCACGCCCGGGGTATTGGTGATGGTGATATTGCGCTGCCGCGCGCTGGCCAGATCGATATGATCGACGCCGGTTCCGAAATTGGCGATCAACTTCAGGTTGGGGCCGGCCTGGGCCAGGATGGCGGAATCGATACGGTCGGTCACGGTGGGAACCAGCACGTCGGCGATCTTGACCGCCTCGATCAGCTCGGTCTTGCTCATGGGATGATCGTCGACATTCAGCCTGGTGTCGAACAGTTCCATCATCCGGGTTTCGATGGCGTCGGGCAGCTTGCGGCTGACCACGACAACCGGCTTCTTGTTTGGCATTTCTTCACTCCTCCCGGTACCTGAGAACAGGACCTAGCAACTGCGAACGACCTTGTCCAGAGCCGTTTTAGACCGTATTGAATCTGTCTCGCCCACGCGCCTTGACCATCAGGCCCGGCGCCCCCCTATAATACGCGCCGGAGGGATGATGAAAACGGGGCACATCGGGGGGATGCGAGAAAATCTGTCGAGGGTGGGACTGGTCCTGGTTGCACTGGTAGTGGCGGCCGCGTCGCCGGCTGTCGCCGGAGAGACCAGTGGGCTTCCCCTGCCGCGATTCGTGTCCTTGCGCTCCGACGAGGTTAATTTGCGCACCGGCCCGGGGCAGCGCTATCCCATCGACTGGATTTATGCCCGCAAGGACCTGCCGGTGGAGGTCATCGCCGAGTTCGAGGCCTGGCGGAAAATCCGGGATTGGCAGGGGACCGAGGGCTGGGTGCATCAGAGCATGCTGTCGGGCCGCCGCATGATGGTGGTGATCGGCGGTCCTCGCACGTTGCGCGGCTCCGATGCCGAATCCGCCGACGCCACTGCCATGGTGGAGCCCGGCGTGCTGGGCCGTCTGCTTCAGTGCCCTCGCAACCGAGACTTTTGTCGTGTCGAGGTCGGGCAAACCCAGGGTTGGTTGAAGCGGGAGGAGATTTGGGGGGTCTACAAGGGCGAATGGATCGAATAGGGCCGCATGCGGGAAGTCCCTATAAAACAATTACCTCTGGGCAGACGCTGGTGTAATTTGTTAATGCTTTCGAACTATGCTCGGGGCCGGCATTTTTTCCCCCACTGCACCAGCGGGAGGTCCAGAACGGATCTTTGGAGCCATGAAGAATCGCGCAGAAGCATTCGTCGTCGTGTTGGCCATGGTGCTGGCGGGCTGCTCCAGCCCTCCTGACCTCGCCGATATTCACGACGATCTCAGCCAGCATAGCGAGACGCTGCCCTCCGAGGTGCTGTCCAAGCCCTTGACGGTTGAGGATGCGGTCGCCATGGCGGTGCGCTTCAATCTGGATTCCCGGGTCAAGGCATTGGAAGAGGTAATCGCGGTCGGCAAGGCCGATCTCTCCATGTTCGCGCTGTTGCCGCAGATGGCGGCCAGCGGAGGGATGAGCCGGCGCAATCCCCGCAGCCTTTCCACCTCCCGCGATCTTTCCACCGGCGTGGTCAGCACCGCGCCCTCCAGCAGCGAGGATCAGTTCCGTCGTACCGGCGACCTGACCGCGTCGTGGAATCTGGTGGATTTCGGCATCGCCCTGCTGCGTTCGGACCAGGAGGAGGACCGGGTCGCCCTGGCGGTGGAAAAACGGCGCCGCGCCATCCACCTCCTGGTCCAGGACGTTCAGGCCGCCTATTGGAAGGCGGTGATCAACGAATTCGCCGAGAAGAAATTCGCCGGCCTCGAGCTCAAGCTGACCCGTTCGGTTCAGAGTGCCGAAACCGCCGAGCGCAGCAAGGTGGGCGATCCCATGCAGATGCTGGCCCATCAGCGCGCCATCGTCGATACCATGCGCCAGATCACCGAACTGCAGCGCCAGACCGCGACCGCGCGTTCGGAATTGGCGGGGCTGATGGGGCTTTCCTCCTCCACCTCCTTCCATCTGATCGATCTGGACGACGAGGCCGAACTGGCGGCCGCCGATCCCACCAAGACGGTGGATGCCATGGAGGAGACCGCCCTGGCCAACCGGCCGGAGTTGAAGAGCGAGGAAGCCCAGTTCCGCATCGATGTGGGGGATGTCCACAACGAAATGCTGAAGTCCCTGCCCGGTATCGGTCCCTATATCGGCGGGCATTTCGATTCCAATTCGTTCCTGGTCTACAACTCCTGGGCCGATGCCGGCCTCAAGGTGGCGTGGAATCTGGTGGATCTGCTGTCGGCGCCCAAGCGGATCGCCCAGAGCAAGGCGGTGGCCGAGACCACCCGTGCGCGGCGGCTGGCGGTTGCCATGGCGGTGCTGACTCAGGTCCATGTGGCCGATATCCAATACCGCCATGCCCTCAAGGAATACCGCCTGACCGAGCAGATGGCGGCCATCGACCACCGCATCAGCGGCCTTTCGACCAAATCGCGGGAAGCCGGCAGCGGGTCTCCCATGGAGGAAATCAAGGCCGAGGCTGCCGGCATGCTGTCGGCCTTGCGCCGCTTCATCCTGTATTCCGATCTGCAGGCGGCCAAAGCCCGGCTGAACGCGGCCCAGGGGCTGGACCCCGGTCCGCCGCCCACCCAGGGAGAGTCGGTCGGTGGCTCCGAAGATCTCGGCTGATCCCGGTCGTCAAGAATTGGAAGCGGCGGCCATCGCCGCCTGCCTGCGGTCGCTCGGCCATGCGGTGGCCGACACCGCGCTGGGCGAATCGGCGCGCATGGTCTCGGCCGAGGGCAGTCAGACGGTGTGGCCCGACGCCTTGGCACGGTATGGCTTCGCCGCCCGGGTGGAGGGTGACGTGGTCGCCAGCCGGTTGGACCCCGACCTGTTTCCCTGCGTCCGGCTGCGACCGGGTGAACCCGTGGTGTTGCAGCGGGCGCCGCGCGATGACACGGCCGCGACCCTGCTGTTCATGCGGCCCAAGCTTGACCGGGCCGCCGCCACCATGCCGGCCTCGTGGCCGGCATTGCTGGCGTCGTGGCGGCCGGCGGTGGTGCGCGCCAGCGTCGCCGGCATGCTGGCCAATGCCCTGGCCCTGGCGGCGCCGGTCTTTTCCGCCCAGGTCTATGATCGGGTCCTGCCCCATGGCGTCCTCGACTCGTTGCTGGTGATGGCGGCGATGTTCTTCGGCGCCACCCTGTTCGAGCAGGTCTTCCGCCGGCTGCGTGCCCTGTTCGTCGAGGACGCCCTGCACGAGGGCAATGTGCGCCTCGCGGTGGACATGCACCGGCGCATCCTGGAAACCCGCTTCGAAGGCGCCGTGGCGCCATCGGGTCATCTCATGCGGTTGCTGCAAGACTACGATTCAGTGCGCGACGGATTCGGTGCCGCCGCCGTCTCGGTCTTCGCCGACCTGCCCTTCATGGCGCTGTTCCTGTTCGGCCTGTTCCTGTGCGATCCGCTGGTGGCCCTGGCTGTCGTCGTGCTGAACGGAGCGGTGACGGTCGCGACCCTGCTGGCTATCCGCCGCCAGCGTCTGCTCCATCGCGAATTATCCCGTGCAGCCACCATGCGGGCCCAGGCGGCGCAGGAATCGTTCCTCGACCCCGAAGTGGTGCGCCGGGTGGGGGCCTCGTCCTATCTGCAGGGCAAGTTCCGCCAGAGCACCGTGCTTTATGCCGCCGCCACCCGCGCCATCCGCAGCATCGCCGCCCTGCGCGGCAATCTGTCCATGTGGGCGCAAAATCTGGCGGTTCTGCTGGCGGTGGGGATCGGGGCCTGGCACGCGGTGGACGGGGGCTCGACGGCGGGCGTGATCCTGGCGGCGACCATGCTGGCCACCCGCTTCACCGGCGCCACCATGCAACTGGTCTCGGTGGTGCCGCAGGCGCTGTCGGCGCTGTCCTCGCTGGAGGCCCTGCGCAGCATCACCAACCGCGCCACCGAGCGCCCCGACGGCGCCGCCCTGGTGCATCGGCCGCTGGCCCGGGGCGAGGTGGTGCTGGACGGGGTGACCGCCCGCTATCCCGGCATGCCCCAGCCGGCGGTGGCGGAAATCAACCTGAGCATCGCCGCCGGCAGCCGGCTGGCCATCATCGGTCCCTCGGGATCGGGTAAGACCACCCTGGAAAAGGTGATCTCGGGCATCATCCGTCCCGAAACCGGGCGGGTGATGCTGGACGGGGTGGACATCTCCGCCATCGAACCGGCCGATCTGCGCCGTCATCTCGCCATCTGCCCTCAGGCGCCGCCGCTCTATGCCGGTACGCTGCGGACCAATCTGTCCTTCGACGGGCTGATCGACGACGAGTCCATGGTCAAGATGCTGGCCGCCCTGGGCGGCGATGCCATCCTGCCGGTGGGGATGGGGCTGGATTTCGAGGTGGCGGAGGGCGGACGAAATCTGTCCGGCGGCCAGCGGCAACTGGTGGCCCTGGCCCGCACCCTGTTGCGGCCGGCGGCGGTGACCATTCTCGACGAGCCCACCGCCGGGCTCGACGAGGCCACCGAGAAGCGGGTGATCGCCTGCATCCATCAGGCCTGCGGTCACCGGACCCTGGTGGTGATCTCCCATCGGTCGACAGTGCTGTCCCTGGCGTCGAAGATCGCCGTTCTGGGACGCGGCCGGCTGTTGCGCTTGGCCACGCCGGGCGAGTTGGCCCTGCGGCCGGCGGAGGCGCGCTGATGGCACGTCCCCCCGCCCTCGAGGACTTCCGCAGCCCCATTCACGGCATCGCGCCGTCGCTGACCCCGCCCTCGGCCACCTCGCTGCTGGTCTGGTCCAGTGTCCTTTTCGTCAGTCTGTTCGTCGCCTCGGCAGTCCTGGACCTGGACGAGGTAGTGACCGCCCAGGCCCGCATCGAGCCGTCCAGTCAGGTCCGCCACGTCCAGCATTACGAGGGTGGCACCATCCGCGAGGTGATGGTCCGCGAGGGCGATCTGGTGGGTGAGGGCGACGTCCTGGTGCGGCTGGTCAATTCCCAGGGAGCCCAGGATCTGGCCGACCGCCAGTCCCGCTGGATGTCCACCCAGGCGCGGGTCCTGCGGCTGAAGGCCGATCTGGCCGGCGCCAACGATATTGTCTGGCCGGCCGGCAACGTCATCGATGCCGAGACCCGCCGCCGCGAGACCGTTACCCATGCCGAGCGCCTGGCCTATCGCGGCCAGCAGGTCACCACCATCCAGCGCGAGGTGGAGCGCCGGCAGAAGGAGGTGATCGAGGCCGAGACCAAGTTCGCCGGCCTCAGTCGCACCCAGGTCAAGGCCGGCGAGGAAATGCGGGTCAAGAAGAAGGCCCACGACGCCGGGGTGATCGGCGACCAGGAACTGCTGCACCTGGACCGCGAGCAGTCCATGCTGGACACCGAGGCCTCCACCGCCCGGGACTCCATCGCCCGGCTCAAGGCGCAACTGCGCGAGGCCGATTCCAAGCTGGCGGAATTCGAACAGGGCTGGCGTTCCCAGGTGCTGGACGATATCGGCAAGGCCGAAGCCGAGTTGTCGGCGCTGAAGGCCACCGTCGGCATCGCCAATGACCGCGAGTCGCGCAGCGAGGTCCGCTCGCCGGTGCGCGGCGTGGTCAAGATGGCGGCCATCACCAGTGTCGGCCAGGTGGCGCGGCCGGGCGACACCCTGATGGACATCGTTCCCGCCGATGACGCCCTGGTGGTCGAGGCCAAGGTCGCGCCCCAGGATATCGGGCTGCTGCGCGAAGGCCTGAAGGCCTCGGTGCGCCTGACCGCCTATGACCAGTTCCGCTACGGCCATCTCGAGGGACTGGTCACCATGGTGGGGGCCGACGCGGTGGACGAGACCCGCGGGACCACCGCGTCCACCTATTACCGCGTTCTCATTTCCGCTGATCGTTCGGCCCTGGCCGATGCCAAGGGGCTGGACCACGCCATCCGTCCCGGCATGGTCGGGTCAGCGTCCATTATCGTTGGCAGGAAGTCCATCCTGCGTATGGTATTTGACCCGATGTTGCGCAATGATATGGGGGCGTCGTTGCATACGATGACCCTGAATCTGGAGTTCTGGCCCGGCCTGCGCGAGCGGCTGACACGGCTGGTCCGCCAGATGACCGGAAGAGGGTAGGCCGCCATGCATTTCGCCAAGATACCCGTCGTCGCGCACACCATTCCGAACCTTCAGCATGTGGCCGACAGCCGGCCCGAGGTGATCGGAAAGGTCACCGACACCCATGGCAACGCCTTCATCGTGCGGGGCGGCGAACGGATTCCCGCCCATGCCGAGGCGCCGCTGTTCCAGGGTGACGCGGTCGAGACCCAGGCCGGCGCCCAGATTTCCCTGGTCTTCTCCGACCGCGAGACCTTCGTGCTCAAAGACAAGGGCATGATGGCGCTGGACGAGTTCACCTTCGATCCCGCTCACAAGACCGGCAAGGCCACCTTCCTCGTCGCCCAGGGTGCCTTCACCGCCGTGTCGGGCGACATCGCCAAGTCCTCGCCCGATTCCTTCCGCCTCGCCACCCCCACCATGACCATCGGCGTGCGTGGCACCACCGTGTCCGGTGACGTGACTTCCGACGGCACCACCTCGGTGGCGCTGCTGGCCGATCCCGGCTCCAATTACGTCGGCGAGCTGGTGCTGGCCAAGCTCGGTGGCGGCGAGGCCATCGTGGTCAACACCGCCGGCGCCGGTATCGTCAACGCCACCGCCACCTCCACCTGGGCGGTCAGCCCCACCGCCGCCGCCAGCCTTGCCGCCGTCGCTCCGTCGGCTGTGGCTCCGCCGGCTGTGGCTCCGGCGCTGCCCGCCGCGCCAACCACGGCTCCGGGCGGTGAGCAGCACGGCACGGCTCCCGAGCCCGAGCCGGCACATACTGCGGCGCCGCCGCAAACGGTTGTGGTCAAGAACGATCCACCGGTCGAACCGGCCAAGCCCGAGGCGCCGATCACGCAGCCGCAGCCCACACCGCCGCAGCAGACCCAGCCCATACCTGTGGCGCAGAACCACGCCCCCACCACCAGCGAAGTGAATCTCGGCAGTTTCACCGAGAACGCCCCCCAGGTTATCCACGCGTCGAATCTGCTGGCCAATGCCAGGGACGCGGATGTCGGCGATACCCTGTCGGTGGTTGCCGATTCGGTTTCCTCGAATCACGGCACCGTCGTCGATAATCACAATGGCACCTACACCTTTACCCCGGCCGCCAGTTATGTCGGGCCGGTGAGCTTCTCCTACACGGTGAGCGATAGTCACGGGGCCACCGTCGACGGCACCGCCTCCCTGACCGAAACCGCGAGCGCCAATGTGGCACCCGTCACCAGCGTGGTGACTCTGGGAAACTCGCAGCTGAACAATCCGGTGATCATCACCAAGGCCTCGCTCCTGGCCAACGCCACGGATGCCAACGGCGATACCCTGACGGTCACCGGCGTTTCCGCCAATCACGGCACCATCGTCGATAATGGGGACGGCACCTACACCTTCACGCCGACGACCAACTACACCGGGCCGGTCACCATCACCTATACGGTGGATGACGGCCATGGCGGCACCGTGGCCGGCACCGCCTCCCTGAACGAGAACACGCCGCCGACCACCAGCGTGGTGGCTCTGGGAAGCTCGCCCGAGAACACTCCGGTGACCATCACCAAGGCCTCGTTGCTGGCCAACGCCACGGATGCCAACGGCGATACCCTGACGGTCACCGGCGTTTCCGCCAATCACGGCACCATCGTCGATAACGGGGACGGCACCTACACCTTCACGCCGACGACCAACTACACCGGGCCGGTCAGCATCACCTATACGCTGGATGACAGTCATGGCGGCACCGTGGGCGGCACTGCCTCCCTGGCCGAAAGCCCCCCGTCCACCCTTCTCATCACCTCCGTAGCGGCAATGGTCGATGGCGATTTCGTTCCTTATATCGGGGGCAGCTACAACACCCTGAGCCTCAACGTCGCCGCTGGAACCCAGAGCGTGGCGCTCGGCGCCAATGCCCTGACGGCGGGGTTCAACACCGTTGATATCTCGGCGACCACCGGCCCGGTGGCGGTTGACCTCTCGGCGTTCACCGGCAATATGGCGGTCACCGTCGGCAGCGGTGCCGATACCTTCATCGCCGGCAGCGGCACCGACACCATCACCATCGGTGGCGTCCCCCTGACGATTTCCACCTCCGGCGGGCAGCTACAGGAACTGGTCTCGGTCTCCGCCTCCGATCTTCCCGCCACCACCATTGCCGGCATTCCCAACAACACCGCCATCTACCTGACCGGAAGCGGCAATCTGGCCGATAGCGCGTTCCTCAATATCACCAACGCCCCCTCGTTGATTCTGTCGGATACCACGTCACGAACCATCACTCTGGGCACCCAGGCCCAGACGGCGGGTGTGATCCAGGTGGATGCCCATCTGACCACCGGGGCGGTGACGGTGGATGCCTCGGGAATGACCGGGTCGGCCGGCTATCTCTATTTCATGACCGGCAGCGGCCTCGATGTCTTCACCGGCAGCGGCAACGCCGATTACATCATGGGGACCACGGGGGCCCTTCTTGCCGGGGACACCATCAACGGCGGCGGCGGGTTGGATGTCGTCGGGCTGGCAACCCCGGGCGTGGTGGCGGATTTCGCTTTCAGCCACGTGACCAGCGTGGAGCAGCTCGATTTCGGCGGCGGTGCCGCCGTGACCCTGGGGGCTGCATCGCAGAGTGCCGGGATCAAGGTGATCCACGCCGACACGGTGACTGCCACCGTCACTGTCGATGCCTCGACCCGGACCGACGGGGTTTCCTTTATCGGTGGCACCGGCACCAACGTCTTTACCGGTGGCAGCGGCGACGACACCGTTGGCCTCGACCCCAGTGCGGTCGGAACCGCCACCATTGATGGCGGCGCGGGGCTGAACCAGCTTCAGCTTCAATCGGCGGGGGCTCTGGCCGATACAGACCTTTCCCACGTGACCCATGTCCAGACCCTGGTCCTTGCCAATGGCGGCTCAGCCACCCTGGGGGCCAACGCCCAGGCGGCGGGGATTTCCACCATCGATGCCGCGGCGACCACGGGAGGCGTGACGGTCGACGCCACCGCCGTTACCCGGAACCTCACATTCGTCGGCGGCAGCGGCAACGACGCCTTTACCGGCGGGACGGGCAACGACACCTTTACCGGTGGCGTGGGTGGCGACACGTTGACCGGCGGCGGTGGGAGCAACACCTACGTCTACACCTCGCCCAGCCAAACCCAGGACGCCGGGGGCACCCGCGACGTCATCACCGACTTTGTCACCGGGACCGACCACATCAAGCTCTCCCTGACTGGGACGCATGTGGATGTGTCTGGATTTGATGCTAATGCGGGAAGCTACAACGGTGGGCAGTCCGCCATTGATGTCGGCGGTGTTGTTGCCGGCGAGGGCTTCTACGCCAGTAGCGATCAGGCCTTCTACATCTATGTGACGGGTGGGACAGACCTAATTGGAGCGGATGGCGGTTACGTCATCGGCAGCACTCATCAGATCAACGCCGCCGATCTGCAATTCGTCATCACCGGGACCAGCGGCAACGACACGTTGGTCGGCGGCGTGGGGAACGACACCTTCGTGGCGACCAGCGGTAACGACACCATCACAGGTGGCGGCGGGTTCGATATCGTCGATTACAGCCACGCCACCTCCGCCGCGATCGTCAATCTCGGGGCTGGCACCGCGACCCATGACGGCTTTACCGACACGCTGGCCGGCATCAATGGGGTGGTCGGCTCGTTTCACGGCAACACCCTGACCGGCGGCGGCGGTGACGATACCTTCTTCCTGCCCAGCATGACTGCCGCCGATACCATCGACGGCGGGGCCGGGACCAACACGATCACCATGACCACGGCCGACACCCTGACCGATGCCGATTTCACCCATGTGCAGAACGTCCATGCGGTGGCGCTCGATGTCGGAGGGGCGGTGACACTGGGGGCGCTTTCCCAGGCTGATGGCATCACCACCGTCGATGCCTCGTCGTCCGCAGGCAGCGTGGTGGTCGATGCCTCCACCCGGTCCGACGCGGTGACCATGATCGGGGGCAGCGGTTCCGATACCTTCACCGGCGGCAGTGGTGCCGATACCTTCGTGCTCTCCGCCAACGGCACTGCGGTCATCAACAATTTCCAGACCGGTACCGACACCATGGAACTGGACAACTCAAAGTTCAGTCTGGGCTCGTCGGGAACGCTGGCGGCGGCCAATTACGCCGAGGACGCTAATTCGGCCAACGCCATTTCGGGCGCGGCCCACGACTTCAATGCAGGCACCCACGCCGCCGGCATCGTCGCCGTCAACGATGGCGGCGGCGGTGCCACCCTGTGGTACACCGCCGACATGGCAGCGGCCTCGACCGCGAATTCCCACCAGATCGCCCATGTCAATGTGGACACCACCGCTCTGGACAGCACCCAATTCCACCTGCATGTGTGAGGTTACGCCACCTCGGCGAAGCGGCGGGGGTGGCTGGCGGCCTGGGCTTCTGCGGGCAGGATGGCCTGGAGGGCCAGCCGGACCCGCTGATGGTGGCGCTGGGCCAGGGGTGTCAGCGGCAGCCGCAATTCGTCGCTGATCAGGCCGAGGCGGGCCAGGGCCCATTTGACCGGGACGGGGTTGCTTTCCGCAAACAGGGCGGTGTTCAACTCGGCCAACTGCTCGTTGAGGGTGACGAAGCGGTCGCTGTCATGGAGTGCCCAGGCCTCTTGTATCTCGGCGCATAGGGCGGGGGCGATATTGGCGGTGACCGAGATACTGCCCTGGCCGCCCAGGGCCAGATGCTCGGCCAGGAGGCCGTCATCGCCGCACAGACGCAGGAACTCGGGTGGCAAGGCGTAACGCAGCCGCCCGGCCCGCGCCATATCCCCCGACGCATCCTTCAGCCCGACGATGTTGGGCAGTCGCGACAGCCGGACGATGGTGTCCAGTTCCAGGGCGGTGCCGGTGCGCTTGGGCACGTCGTAGAGCAGGACCGGCAGGGTGGTGCTGGCTTGCACCGCCTCGAAATGGCGGAACAATCCTTCCTGCGAAGGGCGGTTGTAATAGGGAACGATGCACAGCGCGGCGTCGGCCCCCAGCACCTGCGCGTGGCGGATCATCTCGATGGTGGTGGCGGTGCAGTTGGAGCCGGCCCCGGCGATAACCGGAACCCGGCCGTTGGCGGCCTTCACCGCCAGATGGATCAGGCGGCTTTGCTCCACATGGGTCAGGGTCGGGGCCTCGCCGGTGGTGCCGCAGGGGACCAGGGCTGAACTGCCGGCGCGGATCTGGCGTTCACACAGGCGAGTGAAGGCCTCCTCGTCGATGCGGCCGTCCTGGAAGGGGGTGACCAGGGCGACCATGGAGCCGCGCAGGCGGTCGAGACGATGATGATGCATCGGGGGGTCTCCTCAGATGACGCGGCGCAGCCAGGCGGGCCGCGAGGCCACCACGACGGTGCGGCCACCGGCCCTGGTCACCGCCTGATCGACCAGTCCCTTGGCGCGCAACTGCCCGAGCACGGCGGGCAGACGGGCCTTGGCGCCGTCGTGGGTCAGTTCGATGGCGACGATGCGCGGGGTATCGAGATGATCGATGATGGCGTCGATGTCGCTATCGATGGCGTCGATGCCGGTGAGCCAGACCACATCGGCTCCTTCCTCCTCGCCCCGACTGAGGGTATGGGAGCGGAAGGCGGAGGCGCTTCTGCAGCCGGTGCGGGCGAGACCGAGCAGGTGGTCCAGCCCGTCCTGGCCGATCACCACCACCCGGTCGCCGGAGCGGATGGCGGTGGCGGCGATCAGGGCCTGGGTACGGATGGGAAGGACTGCGGGGGAGGATGAGGGAGGCTGCGATTGCAAGGCGGTCGACATGGAAGACAAGTCCAAGCCAGTTGACGATGGAGCATAGCCTAGGGCGAGAACCGATTATGCTTCCACGCGGATTTGCGTAAGCGCCGCATCAAAGCGGTGACGGAAAACCGCTTCCGGGTGCTGACGACCGGCTTATAGGACGGGGCAATATCCGTCTCGAGACCTTATCGCCAAGGCGGCTAGGGTTCGGTCCGTCCGCACTGTCGAGACCGGAGGCCCATGCACACCACCTTCTCATCCCTCTGGCTCCGCCTGCCGCATCTCTGCGCGGTGGTGGCCTTCATCGTCGCCTTCACCCTGGTGCGCTGCGCCGCCGCGCGGGCCGAGGTCGGCATCGCGTCCTGGTATGGTCTGGAGCATAACGGCCGCACCACCGCCAACGGCGAGATTCACGATTCCCGTCTGGCTACCGCCGCCCATATGCGCCTGCCTTTCGGTTCCCTGGTCAAGGTGACCAACCGCAAGACCGGCGCTTCGGTTGTGGTGCGCATCAACGACCGTGGCCCTTATATCAAGGGCCGCATCATCGACCTGTCCGAAAGCGCGGCGCGTGATCTCGGTCTGCTAGTGGCTGGCCTTGCCCCGGTGTCGCTGGAACTTATAAAGCGGAGGGACCAGAGATGGGCCGTTGCCTCGCGATAACCCCCAAGCGGGTTCCGTTCGCCGGAGCCGGTGACGAGCCGGCGCTGGCCGAACTGCTGGCCGATCCGATCCTGCACCTGTTGATGCGGCGTGACCGTCTGTCCGACGGGGATGTGCTCCAGGCCATCGCGCGCGGCCGCGCCGCGCTTGGGGAGCGCCATCCTTACGGTCCCTTTACCCTTTCCCGATTGGAACCTTAATGCCGGTGGGGCGTAGGGTTATCCCATCTGAAATTTCATCCGGAGAGCACCGATGCTCGACATCGTGT
>Ga0265313_10000527_pt1 | contig 40041 bp, 27 predicted proteins | sample 4123metaG_FD_203122 | JGI IMG/M metagenome (GOLD analysis project Ga0265313, IMG submission 203122) | Rhizosphere microbial communities from Carex aquatilis grown in University of Washington, Seatle, WA, United States - 4-1-23 metaG | ecosystem: Host-associated > Plants > Roots > Rhizosphere >... | reverse complement strand
CTCGTAAGAGTTTCGACCGTCGTGTTTCGACCGTCGGAATTCTCACGAATTCCACTACATGCTCTTGGCGACCAGCTCCAGCGTCGTCACGACCACCTGGGGCTGGTCGACTTGCGACCTTTCCAACACGGTATCGACCAGGTAGTAGAGCAAGCGCCGGAGCTCCTCGCCTTGCACTTCGTCAGCCACGGCCTCGGCGCGCTCTTGGTACTTGTCGACCAACCGCGTGGCTTTGTCGAACACGTTGGCGGCTTGATAGAGCCGGCGCACGCGAGCGACGGTCTCTTCGTCGATACGTTCCGCGGCGACCAGGGCCGTCAACTCGGCCCGTTGGGCCTCGCCGAGTCCCTCGAGAGCCAAAGCCCACAGCACGGTGGGCCGTCCGCCCAGCAGATCGCCTCCCGCCACAAGCTTGTTGTGGTCGTCGCCACGCCAGTCGTTGAGGTCGTTGAGAATCTGGAAGGCGACGCCCAAATGCCTGGCGAAGGGGCTGACCCAAGCTGCGCCGTCGCCGGGGGGGCCCGCCAACCGCAGGCCCGAGTAAAGGGCCGCTTCGAAGGCTGGGGCCGTCTTGAGGGCATAGATCTTCAAGGCGTCGAGGGGCGTGAGCCGTTTGTCGAGCGAATCACGCCAAAGCAATTCGGCCCCTTGACCCTCCGAGAGCTTCATGTGGGCGTCGGCGAGCCGGTCGAGGATGTCGGCGGCCGCGTCCGGTCCAATCGCGGCGGCGTCGCGGCTGATGAGCCGGTAGCCCATGCCGATCAGGTAATCGCCCACGTTGATCGCCGTCGCTGTGCTGTACTTGCGATGCAGCGTCGGCTCGCCATAGCGGAACTGGTCGTCGTCTTCGATGTCGTCGTGGACCAGCGAGGCCTTGTGAAACGTTTCGATCGACATCGCGGCGCGTTTCACCGATGGGGAGAGCTCTGCCAACTTCTCGGCTCCTTCGGCCGACGTGCCGGCGCCCCCCGTCAGCGCGTCATACACGGCCAAGGTGATGAACGGACGCGAGTGCTTGCCACCCTTCGAAAGGAAGTCATAGGCGATGGCCTCGGTGCCTGCGATCGGGTCAAGTCCGGCGATCCCCTGCCCGTTGAGCTGGGCAAGCCTCGGGCCGCCGCGCATTCGCGGCGCGAGCCGTTCGAGTTCCGCCGGCTCGAACAATCCGGCCGCGGAGCGCATCAGGTGTACGTAGGTTTTCGTTTGCTGCTGAGGCGCCGCGTGCTGGAGATTGATCATTTCCATCACCCAGTCTTCGTCGACCGAGGTATTGCGGCAATCGCTCGATAAGAGCGGCACCGCCATGCAAGGGATGCCCGCGAGCAAGATCTTGTCGATCGCCTTCTCCAGCACGTTGAGGCAGGCCACGCCGCAGATCGCGTCGATATAACCCCCGACGATGATCTTAAGTACAATCGGCGAGCCTTCGGCCACCAGCACCTTGTAGCCCAGGTCCTCGGCCCGCGTGCGGAAATCGGCGATGCTGCACGCGCCGCAACGACGGCAGTCGAGGCCGTAGTCGTCGTATTCGGCCGGACAGCCTTCGGCGTGCTTCAGACAATGTGGTAAGAGAAACAGCCGCCGCTCGTAGGGGACACCCGCCACCTGCTCTCGCCAGAACGACGTGGCCAGTGTTACCATCGTCCAGCCCAGAAAACCCTCGGCGAGGTGCGCTTCGTCGAGCGTGCGGCGGGCGATCGATTCCAATTCATCCTTGCCGATGGGACGCGATTTGTCGAGCCGCGAGGCCACCTCGGCGCAGCGGGCGCGGAGCCCTTCGCGCTGCGCCTTGGTTTCAGGCACAAGTTTGAGATGGCTGGTGTTGCGGCGGCGCGACTTCCGCGACGAGATTGGTTCCGCGGACGGGTCAAGCAGTGTTGGTTCGACGGGTGCTGTTGCCAAAGTCGTGGTGCTCGATCAGCGTGCGGGGGTGGGTTCGGTAAGTAAGGCGGGCCGGCATTCCGCGAACGGGCTCGGGCGAGGCACCGCTCGAGAGAGCGCAGAAACCGTGAAGATCAACGGGTATAGGGCCTCATAATACCACAACTTTGCGAAGTAGAAACCGATCGGTGAACTTTCCAGGTGTTCGCCTGCTTCGACCGCCTTCACGAGCCAGGCAAGTCCTTTTTCCACAATACTTTGCGAAGCGCCCGCCTGCATCGCCCCAAGCAGCGCTTCGATGGCCAAGGCCGTCTCTTCAACGCTTGAGCGGGCCCTCTGAGTCAGGGACGAACCGCCCCAACCTCCATCGGTGTTTTGTGCCTTCGCAAGCCAGTTCAACCCTCGTTGGCCCGCCGGGCAGTCGAGCTGGCCATAATCGCGGTAGGCCATTAGCACACGCGCGGTGCCGTACACCGGATTTGCTTCGCGTGGATGGTGCTGGTTGCCGAACCACAGCGGATGCCAGCTTCCATCTCGCGCTTGCTCACGGGCCAAGAACTCGAATCCGCGCTGAACGGCCATGCTCAACCGCTGCTCCCACACCGCTCGCCCACTTTGTGCCACCGGTGGCGACAGCGGGGGACTAACGCTGGGATACCTGCGCAGCGGGTCGGCCACCCGCGCACGATCGCCATTTGCCAGTGGTGCCGCTTCGCCCGCGGTTACACCGGTCCAGACCGACAACGCCCGCAAAACGTGGGCCGTCAGGTCCGTGCCGCTGCGGTCAAACGGTAATTTGCCCCAGCCGCGGCAAAACGTCGGCCACCCGCCGTTGGAGTTTTGCAGGTCGAGCAGCCAACCCACGCCGACCGCGGCCGCATTATCGAAGCGAGCAAATTCGGCGTCAGTCGTGCTGCTCGCCGCGCGCGAGCGACGCACCGAACCAAGGGCTAAGAGCGCGCCGGCAGTATCGTCGGCGTCAGGCACCGAGCCGCTCAGGTCGCTCCAACCCCAGCCACCCGGGGCCGCGCCCGTGTAAGGGTGGACTTCGCGGCACTGGCAGTTCAAAAGCCATTCGACGCACTCATTGCCAAGCGTCGCGTCGAGTTCCTTCGTGCCGCCAGCGGCCAGCGCTTCGATAGAGAGCGTCGTAACCCAAGTAGCCAGATTCGTATCAATGGGCCACGACCCATCGGCCCGGACCGAACCGACCAGGAAATCGACGCCGCGCCGCGCTACGGGGTGCCGCGATTGGCCGATGCCGGCCAGGCTCATTACTACGAAACTCGTCAAGGGGGTCGCTTCGAGGAACCCACCGCTGGCGGGCTGCAATTCGTCGAGCACCCGCAGGCTCTTGTCGACCGAAAGCCCGCGCACCAGCCGGGCCAGAGGATTGCGCGGCTTGCGGTGGAAAAAACGTGCCTGGCCGATGGCCACCAAGGCGGGAATCGCGTAGCTGACGACCGGCAGGCGAAGAAACCGGTACCACGATTGAGGCAAACACGCCAATTCGAAAGGCAGGGGTGAAACCTCGCGCCACGGTACCAGACCGGCCAACGCGCAATTCGTCAGAATCGGCACGGCGAACGTCTTGTCTTTGCCATAGCGGCGACGCAATCCAGCAATGCCCCCTTGTGACTTGATGTAAGCATCGGCCCGCTCGAGCATGTCAGGCCGGTCGGCCGGTACGCAAGTGAGTTGAAACGCCGCCCGCACGAGCATCGTCGTGGCGATATTCGAAAGACTGCGGTCGGTGTCGCCCCAGCCTCCATCGGGATTCTGGGCACCCGCCAGCCAACCTAGCCCACCGACGATCAACTCGCTGAGCTTTCCGTCATCATTGGCGGCGTGCCGCACGGGACCATCGGTCGCCGGAACTTGGCGGCGCACCAAGGCCAGGGCGCTGACGGCGGTGGCGGTGGAAAGTGCGGAGCTCGAAAGCTCGCCGACCCAATGCCCTTGCGGCCCGCGACGGGCAAGCAAGTCGCGGCGCGCGGCCTGAGCCGCCCTCTGCAATCTGTCCAATTCGACCATGATGGTTCCAAGTGTACGTGGCACCATGGCGCCTGTCGAGCGGTTACCTCCCGAAGATACCACCTCTCTGGTAGGTCTGGCATTCCAGCCTGGTGACCTACTTTCTGCTTTGTCGTGTAACCGTGCGCACCAAGGGACCAGGTGGGATCAGCACGGTTGGTCGGGCGGCTGTTATCGCGGACCCATTGGCGGAATTCGCGGAGCAGGGCGTTCTCAACCATCGCGTCGTACTTAGCCAGGAATGAATCGAGGTTGTATCATGGTTGAGTGAATTATGAACCGCGCTTACACGTCGTTCTCCATCAGCCGGAGATACCCCACAACACGGGCGCCGTCGGCCGTACCTGCGTCGCGGCGGGGGCCAAGCTCTGGCTCGTCCGGCCGCTGGGTTTCCGGGTCGACGATTACTACCTCCGCCGCGCCGGACTCGATTACTGGGAACACCTCCAGTGGGAAGTCGTCGACGACTGGTCTGCGCTCGTTGCGAAGCTGCCGAACCGGCAACCCTATTTCTTCAGCAAGAAGGCCGAACGGAGCTACACTACGGTTCGCTTCCAGGAGGGCGACGTGTTCGTCTTCGGCAACGAGTCGAGCGGGCTTCCGCCGAGCCTGATCGAAGCCAATCGTCAGCGGTTGCTGCGAATTCCGATCCGCTCTGAAGCCCGCAGCTTGAACCTCTCGAATTCGGTCGCCATCACGGTCTTCGAAGCGCTGAGACAGAGAGGTGAGGGGTGGAGTGGTGAGAGGTAGAGTGGTCAGGATTTACCTTCAAGGATCGGTCGAATGGACGCCGGCGAAGAGAGTCGATACAAACTGGATGAATTCGAGCTGTATAGGTCAAGTTCCGAAAGAAGGTCCACTTACTACTCACTACTCACCACTGTACCCCTCACCAGGTTCCCCATGCCTTCCATTCAAGCCACGACACTGACCGATTTCGCAACCGAACTCCTGACCGCCGGCGGCGTGAGCCGCGACGAGGCGCGGCTGGTGGCGGCCAGCCTGGTGGGCGCCAATCTGCGCGGGCACGACTCGCACGGTGTAATGCGGATCCCCTTTTATCTCGACACCGTCACCAAGGGCGAAGTGGTTCCAGGAGCCGAGTTCACGGTGGTCCGTGAGTCGGAAACGACCTTGGTGGCCGACGGCGGCTGGGGTTTTGGCCAGACGCAAGCGCGGCGGCTGATGGAACGATCGATTGCCAAAGGCCGCTCGGCCGGCACTTGCGTGGGAACGCTGATCCACGCGGGCCACATCGGCCGGTTGGGCGAATACTGCGAGCAGGCCGCGGCGGCCGGACTGGTTTCGATGATCATGGTCAACACCCACGGCCATGCCCGCCGTGTCGCCCCGCCCGGTGGCAAGGCGCCGCGGCTGGGCACAAATCCATTGGCATTCGGTGTGCCCCACGGCAACGAGCCGCTGGTGCTCGATTTCGGCACGAGCGCCACGGCTGAGGGAAAGGTTCGGGTCAAGAAGATCGCCGGCCAGAGATGTCCCGACGATTGGCTCTTGGATGCCGAGGGCCGGCCTACAAACGACCCCAACACCCTCTACGCGAACCCTCCCGGCACGATACTTCCTATGGGCGGACCGCAGGCCTACAAGGGCTTTGGGCTGGGGCTGATTGTCGAGATTTTCGCGGGGGCGCTGTCAGGCGGGGTTACGATCCGCGAGAAACCGATCAACCAGAATGGCAACTGCGTGTTCATGCTCGCGCTCGACCCGGAACACCTGGGCGGGGCGTCCCATTTTGCCGCCGAGATCGCCCAGCTCGTCGCTTTCATGCGCGGCTGCCCGCGCGTCGAGGGGTGCGATGCCATCCAGCTCCCGGGCGACCCTGAGCGCCGCGTGCTGGCCCAACGTCAATCCGAGGGAATCCCGCTTGACCAAGGAAACTGGTCGCAGTTGACGGCATTGGCGCAGAAATTGGGGGTCGAAATTCGCGGGTCGACCTGAGCCTTCTGCTCGATTCCCGCCGCTTAGATAGTCATGGCGACATTCCCGGAGGATTCTGGACCCATGACGTTCTCACGGCGTAAATTGACGTTTTTGGTCGCTGCGGTGGGTGTGGTTTTGGCCATCGCGGTACCGATCGGCGTGCGATTCCAGCCCGATTCCTTGGAGAGCGAATACCCCGACGCCCCATTTCAGAAGGTTGCCGCCGACTTTCCTCGGATCATTCCGGTGCAGGAAAGACCCGACCCACTCGATAAAGAGGCTGGTGAGCGGTACCGCGAAGAGCAGAACCGAATCTGGCGCTACATCAGTGACGAAGGCGCGGCCAAGAAGTCCTCGCCGGAAGAACGCGAGGCGCTGGCGGCCGTCTACGACCGGAAGTACGTCCGTGGACGTGAGTTGGCCGAGCAGGTATTGCGCGCCAATCCGCAATCGGTTGCCGCCATGTTCGCCCGCGCCTCGGCGCTCGATTCGGGAGAGGCGAACCCTCCCAAGGCGCTCTACCAGTTTCGCGTGCTAAGGCACCTTCTCGACAGGCGCGGCCGCGAGAACCCCGCCGACGCTGACAGCCGCGAGTGGTATTTGCGCGTGCTCCATTATGAGTACTATGTGCTGACATCGCTGGACCGCGACCGCGAGGCGTTGCGGGTGGTCGAACTGCTGGAGCAAATCTATGAACCGATACCGCAAATGAAGACCTGGCCGCTGTTGCGGCTGAAGCGGTTCGACGAGGCCGAAGCCGCGATTGTGGCAACCGAGCGGACGGGGCGTTGGACCCGCACGGTGAAAAACGACCGGGGCGCACTGGAGTTCCAGCGCCGCCGCCGCGGGCCGTGCTACGACGCGTTCGAACAACTCGCGGCGGCCGAACCGACGGAACCATTATGGTGGAGCAACTTCGGCGAGGCCGCATTGATGGATTTCCGCTTCGACAAGGCCGAACTGGCGTATGTCAATTCGGTCAACGCCGGCGTGCCCAAGTTCCGCGGCACGGCCTACACGTACCTGGCCCGACTCTTCGTGCAGCAATCGCGTTATGGTGAAGCCGTTGATGCCCTGAAAAAAGGTCAATCGCACCGTGCCGTCCGTGAGCCTTCCGACTGGCAATACGACCAGGGGGAAGTCGACCTGGTGCTCACGCGGTTGTTGCTGGCCGTCGGTGAAATAAAACAAGCCGAACGGCTCGCGCGCCGCGCCTTCGACCGCCCGGACCGCGCGGGCAGCTCCACCCAAACCGGAATCGAGCGGACGCTGGCCACGCACCTGACCCTCTGGTCGGTATTGCAAGTGCGGTTGGCGCAATACCGCGAGAATGACCTGACGACCACCTTTGCCGCCAGAGCCGTCGACGACCGGCGGAAAGCCCTGGAATTCGAGGCCTGGACCCTTGAGCGCAAGCTGACGAAACTGCTCGACGACAAGACGCTGGTCGATCTGTTCCGCCCCTACCTGGCTGGGCGCGACGGGGTCGAACCTTGGGTATTGATGGGCTTGATCCGCGCCTTACCGCCGGGCGTGGCCACGGCCGCCGTCGAGCGGACGCGCTCCGCCGAGGATCATCCAGACGCCATGCCCTATTTCGACGCCTTCGCCTCCGAAGCCGCTCTGGCCAGCGGGCGTTTCGAAGAGGCCGCCAACCTGGCTCGCGCCGCGCTGGACAAGTTGCCTATCGAGGCCGAGAAGCTGTTGCGCGCTCGGCTGCAAGCGATTGCCGCCGAAAGCGCCTTTCGTTCCGGCCGCGGCAACGAGTGCGTCAAGTTGCTCGATCCGGTGCTCGACACCTCGCCGGTCGTGTTACGGCTTCTGGACATCGCCCTGCCGGTTCAAATCGACGACGACGGCAGCCCGCCGGCACGTCGGCTGGCCGAACAACTGGCGCGTTCACCCCGGTTACGGCCAGATCCGGCCGGACTGCGGATTCTGATCAAACGTGTCGAGGAGAAGCTCGTATTCGAGATGTTCCGGGTCAACAACGCACGGCAATTCGAAGGCGCCGAATCGATCGATTCCGACGACGAGCAGGCCGCGGTGGCGGCGGCCTACCGCCGCTTTCACGAGCAGTTGATGTCGCCACTGGTGTATCTGAGTCAACTGGCACTCAACGGGCTCGACGGATCGCCGGTCGCGGTGCGAGAGCAGAACGCCATGACGGCGATCATGGATGTGCTGAAACCGAAACAGTGAGTGAAACGTCAGTCCGCCGCCACTAGCTCCAGCTTCGTCTCCGCGACGACGGGCGGTTCCGATTGCGCTGTGGCCCGCACGACCAACGGCATGTTCAACGGACCGATCTCATGGGCGAAACGCAACCGCAACGATGCTCGTTCCTCGCCGGCGGCGAGCACGACCGGCTCGGCACTGATACCGGCAATGTGCGAGGGTACGATCAGCTCTATCCGAACCGGAACCCGCACGGTCGCATCGCGGGCCAGGCTCAAAGCAACCTCAACCTCGCGGTCAGGCCGGGCGACGAGTGAGGCTTCGTCAGGACGTAGCGACAACGGCCCCGGACCGACCAAGGCCACGATCTGCTCGTTCTGGTTCTGCGATGTGAAACTCACCGTGTGCTGGCTGCCGTCGGCGTCGATGATGACGCCCACAGCCATCACGCAAGCCCGGCTGGTCCGTGCCAGCTCCATCCAAGGGGGCAAGTACACCGGATAATCGCATTCGGTTGCACCGGCGGGCACCGTGGTGCTCGAACCGCTGACGCCTTGCAGGTGCCGCATCTGACGATCGGCCATCCGCACCACCAGCGGTCCTTCGTAACCGCCGCGATCGATTTTGTAGTGCCGGCGATAAACGCTGCCGCGGGGAACGAACGTAATGTCGTACCGGCCGACGACCTTGAACGGCGTCGGCATCGACACGGCCAAGAGCACATTGTCAATTTCCAATCCGTCTGGCGGCCCGACGAGGCCGGCGGCGGCGGCCAAGAGCGCGGCGCGCGTGACCGGCTTGTCGGCGATTTCGGCCGTGCCGCGAACCAAAATCTGCGCCGTACGGATCTTGGCGTTCTTTTCAGCGGTCAGCGTCAGTTCAGCCTGGGGCTGATTGGCGGGTATTTCCGCGGGGGCCGCCGCCACGCCTTCAGGCAAGCCGGCCACGTCGAGCTTGATGGCACCGGAAAACCCGCCCGATCGTTGGGTCGTGACTCGCAGTTTCGCCTGGGCGCCGCGGTAGAGCGTGACTGCGTCGGTCGCGAAGTTCAAAGCGAAGTCGGGCGCCGGCACGGGAGCGATGCGTAAGCGGTAGGCGAAGGCCGGTCCGCCACGTGATCGAAAAGCATCAGAGACCTGCATCGTGTACGTCGTGTCGGCCGCAGCTCCGATTTGAACGCTCGCCCCCTCGGTGGCGCGAGTGAGTTCTTTGCCCGCGCCGTCGAATACGACCAGCTCCGCCTCGAGCGGCGACCCGAGACGACCGGCGCGCAGGTCGATTTCAAGCGGTTGGCCCTGTTTCATCGCGATCGCCCAACAATCGACGTCGCCCGGCTTGTCGATGCGGCCGTTGAACACGGCAGGCACGGTCTGCGGTGCAACTTGCGTCGCCGTGTCGTTAGGCTCTGCTTCCATTTGCTCAGGCAGATCATCGAGCTCGATCGCAAAAGCGTTGGTCTGCCCGCCTGCCAGGTCGAGGCGGTGGCGGTAGTACCGCGGCCCGTCGGCCGGCAAGGCGATGGCGACCGGCTCGGCGGGCAATGCCTGGCCCGAGAGCTCGAATTGCGTGGCGGCGCCGCGCCGGCCTCCCAAAGGGAAAACCCGTTCGACATGCGGACCATGGGTGATGGTCAGCCGGTAGACGAAATGTTGCAAACCGCTGAAGTTGACGTCGTGAATCCGTAACGAGTAGGTCCCATCGGCTGGTGCCGTCGCGCGCACCAGGCAGTCGCCCGCCAACGAACCGGTGTCCTCGGCCAAGGGCTTGCCCGCCGGATCGGCGAGCACGAGCCGCGCTTCAAGCGGATAGCCGAGCCGGGCCGAGTGAACCTCGGCGCGGATCGTTTCGCCTTGCCGCGCGGTGAACGACCATTCGTCGATGTCTTCGCGTGGAAAGATGCGGCCGTTGATCGTCACCGGCAGCGTGACCGGCACGGGCATGGCTTCCCCCGCGACCTCTTTTTCGATCACTTCGGGCAACTCTCCGACGACGAACTTCATTGCCGGGGTGGCTCCCTGCGACGTCGCCAGCCGCCAATAACGAAGGCCCGGCGTTGCGTCGGGGGCGATGGCCATTGCGCCTGAGTAGTCTTTGGGGTAGTCTTCCTTCTGCTGCGAGAAGGGCAGGGGGATGATTGGGCCTTCGAACCAGATTGTTTCGGTAGGCGTGATGCGCGGCGATGCGGTCACTCCAGTTCCGATGAGCTCGAACGCCGCGCCGTCGTGCAGGCAGAGCCCCCCCACGCGGAGCTCGATTTGCGTGCCTCTCTGACCGCCGGCCGGAAAAATAAAGCTGGCCGCCGGCTCATCAGCGCGCGCGGCGTCGGCGACGAGAAGGCAATAAGCACAGAACAGTAGCCAGGCGAGAGCACGAAGCGACCGGTGGTCGGAGCGAACAGCGGAAACGGGAAGTGATTGACGAGCCGAGATTGCAAATTGTAAATTGCAAATTGTAAATTGCGAATTGGAAGATTGGGCGTCAGGCGTCCTGCCTTGTGCCTTCTGGCTACCCACTTCTGGCTCCTGGCTCCTCATCGTGTTCCTCACATCAACTCATGAATCAGCCGGCCGTCGTTGGCGAGTTTCACGGGACGGCCTTCAGGCGTGTAGAACTCGTCTTGTGGGTCGATGCCCAGGAGGTGATACATCGTGGCCGAGAGGTCTTCGGGACCGTAAGGGTTCTCGGCCGGTTTTTCGGCCCGCGCGTCCGACTTGCCGATGACCATGCCTCCCTTCAGTCCACCGCCGCCGAGTGCAACAGTGAATGATGGACCCCAGTGGTCGCGGCCGGCATTGGCGTTGATCCGTGGCGTGCGGCCGAATTCGCCGGTGACCATCACCAAGGTCGTGTCCAAAAGGCCCCGGTCGGCCAGATCGCGGAACAAGGTCGACAGCGCCGAGTCGAGATAAGGAAGTAGTTCTTTCTTGAGCGTCGCGAAGTTGTTGTCGTGCGTATCCCAGTTGGTGTGCTCGACGGTGACGCAGCGCACGCCCGCCTCGACCAGCCGCCGGGCCATGAGGCACGATTGTCCGAGCGTGTGCCGGCCGTATTCGTCGCGCAGTGCATCGGGCTCGGACTGGATGTCAAAAGCTCGTTTGGCCTCGGACGAGGTCATCAGATCGAAGGCGCGCGAGCGGAAGGCGTCGACTGTGGCGGCGCGGCGGTTTGCCTTGGCTTCTTCGCCCCGCTGGAAGCGGTCGACCCGCGCCAGCAGTTCGCGGCGCGAGGCGACACGATCGGCCTCGATCACCAGCGGCGGCACGATGTCGGGCACGGCGAAGTCGGGGGCGGCAGGGTCGGCCTCGATCACAAAGGGTTCAGCAGCCGGACCGAGGTAGGCCGCCCCGCCGCTCTCGTGCATTCTCGGCACGCAAACGTAGGCGGGCACCGAGCCTCGCGGACCAAGCTTACGGGCCACAATCGAACCATGCGACGGCCGTTGGTTGTTGGGCTTGATGCTCGGATTAAACCCGGCCACCGGATGGTAGCCCGTTAGCATGTAATGATCGGCCGCGCCATGGTCGGAGTTGCGGTGTCCAAACGAGCGAATGAGCGAGAACTTGTCCATCTGCCGCGCCACGCGAGGCAAATGTTCGCCGACTTGAATGCCTTCGACGTTGGAAGCGATCGGGCTGAATTCGCCGCGAAACTCGGCCGGGGCGTTGGGCTTCATGTCGAACGTGTCGATCGTGCTGAGCCCGCCCTTGAGGTACAGGATAAGCAGCGAAACGTTACGTTTGTCGGCCGCCGGCCTGGTGGGTTCGGCCGCGGCCTGCGCTTCGGCCGCCAACAGCCCGGCCAATGAAAAGCCCGTGCCGAACAGGCCGGCCGAGCCCACGCGCAGCAAATCGCGGCGGTGAAGACCATCGCAAAAGCCATGATTGCGGCTCATCGTCGTTTCTCCAATTGGCCGTCACACAGGAATCACCGGGGGGCTTACGCCCCCGCTCGCCTCTCGCGGAACATCAATGGTTGAATATGAATTCTAACGAGTTCAGCATAGTCCATGCCAGATCTTCCGCGGCGCGGCGCCTCTGGTCCGCCCGTGCGGCGAGGTAGGTGACGGCCAATTGCCTCTCGTCGTCGCTGGGGAAACGGCTGTAAAACGTGAGGTAAAGTTCCTCAGTCAGTTTGCCATCGTCGGCATTCGCCTCAACCAGACGTTTGACCTGCCCCCCCTCATGGCTCAACTTAGCGTGGATCTCAGGCGAATTGAGGAAGTGCAACACCTGGGCCACGCTCGCCTCGCCGTTGCGCTCGCACTCGCATGCCGTCTGCCGAACCGGTCGCCCGAACAGCTTGAGGAAATAGTGCCCCACGCCGCTGTCCCAAAGCTGGATCGCGCGGTAGCCCCCCGCTACACCCATGAACTTCTCGCGCACGCCTGTCGTCTGGCAAACCGCGTCGAGCAGCACTTCGGCGTCGATCCGCTTGAGCAGCGCGCGGGAATAATTCTGTTCGTCGCGCTCGTTCGTTTCGTTCGGCTGGCTCGACAGTTGGTAGGTTTGCGAGGCGACAATTGCCCGGATCAACGCCCGCATGTCGAAGCCGCTTTCGATCAGCCGGCCGGCGAGTGCGTCGAGCAATTCGGGGTTGCTGGGAGGATTGGTGGCCCGCACGTCGTCGACCGGCTCGACCAGTCCGCGACCAAGGTAATGGGCCCAAACGCGGTTCGCCATGTTCCGCGCAAACCAGGGATTGTCGGGCGAAGTCAGCCATTGCGCAAGCGCAGCACGGCGGTCGCCCGACGGCAGTTCGTCAGGCGCCGGCGTTGCCAAGGCATGAGCGCGAACCGTCTCGCCCGTCCGCGGGTGTTTCGTCTCGGGGTTACCGGCGGCGAATACCACTTCGCCCCGTGTGGCCGTTTTGCGGGCAAGTGGGGCGAAGAAATCGACCATGCCGTAATAATCGGTCTGGCTCCAGCGGTCGAACGGATGATGGTGACACTCGGCGCAGGCAATCCGCACGCCCAAAAACACCTGCGACAATGTACTGGCCATGTCGCCCGGCTTCTGCACGACCTTGTAGAAATGGGCCTGCGGCACCTCGGCCAACGGCCCTTCGGCCAGCACGACCTCGCGGGCGAAGCGGTCGAGCGGCTTGTTGGCCGCCAGCCCGTCACGAATCCACTTATAATAGGCGTAGGCGCCGCGATGCCCCAACGCGACCCGGTCGACCCGTAACAAGTCGGCCCATTTCAAGGCCCAGTAATCGGCGAACTCGGGCCGCTCGAAAAGTTCGTCGAGCAATCGCGCCCGGCGGTCGGGCCGTGGGTCGCTCAGAAATCGCCTCGCTTCGGCCGCCGTGGGGAGCGTGCCAATCGTGTCGAGATAAACGCGGCGCATCAACTCGGCGTCGTCGGCCGCCGGCGACGGGGCGATGTTCAGCTTCCGCAGCTTGGTCGAAACCAGGCCGTCGATGAAATTCGCTTCCGCCAAAGGCGGATGGCCGTTGGTTGCGCCGTCGCGTGGCACGATTGCCTGGAACCGATCGACCTCCCCCATGAAGCTGGCCATCACGGCCACCTGGCCGGGCACGCCACCCGCCATGATCAGCCCCGTTTCGTCGACGGTGGCCAGCGCTTCATTGTTCGTTTGGAAGCGCGTCAGGCGGGTCACGTCGACCTCGCGGCCGTCGCTGTAGCGGGCCACGACGCGCAGTTGCTGCCGTCCGCCCATCGGCAGGAGTCGCTCGCGAGGCGTGACCGTTACGCTCGCAACCCGCGGATCGTCGGCGTCGCCGAAACGCAGGCCCGAGGCGATCCAGCCTCGCAAGATTTCGTACTCGCGCGAATCGAGCGCCAGTCGCACGCCACCTCCGTGCGGCACGGTGCCGGTCGCCTTCCGAACCAACAGACTGCGTTCGGCCGAGGCGGGAAACACGCGCCGGCCGCGGTCGTGCATCGTCAGCGCCTGGTAATCGGCTGCGGGGTCGAAGCCAAACACCGAAAGCTTGAAGCCATTCTGCCCCTCGGCCTTGCCGTGGCAACCTGACGAGTTGCAGCCATAGCGGCTAAGGAGCGGCACCACGTCGTTTTCGAAGTTGAATTGCCGTGTCTGGCGGCTCCCCGCGACGGTGCAGGCCACGCGCCGCGTTTGGCCGGCGACTTCCACCTCCACTTCACCCGTCCCGTCGGCCAGTCCGCGCACTTCCCCCTGCGGCGATACATTCATTACATCTCCGGCAAGCGAGCGGAACGTGGCTTGCCCGGTCAGATCGACGTCGCGGCCATCCGAGCGGCGCCCATGGACCAGGATCGAATAGGTCGCCCCCGGCCCATCGAGCCTGATTTCCGCTGGATCGGGCACGATCTCGACGATTGCCTCGTCAGCGACGGCGCCGCATGTCAAAAACACCATCACAATCAACGCGAAGAGCGAATCCAGAGGCAGGCACGGCAGGCGTGGCATCAGGAGCCCAGCGGCGGTTATTGGGCGGGACTGGAAGGCGGGAACTCATCAAAGTATACACACTTGCTGAGCGTTTCGCCAGCCAATGTAGCAGGCGGGGGTGCCTGCGGCGGTTGGCTTCTCGAGCGTTTTTCAGGTTTTTCATGGCCCATCGGAATTCAGACTCAACTTAAACCAGCGCTGGTGTACCCCCGTGCGTGGCGGTCGAGTTATGGGTTTAGTCAGGCAGGTACTCAGCGGTGACAACACGGCCTTCACGAACTCCAATCGAAATGATCTCCGCGTTGAACCGGCCATCGTTTGGATCGAGACAGTAGTGCCAAGAGCTGGGTTCGTAGCGGTGCGATGGCAGGGTGCCGTTGAACTCGCGACGAAACTCGACTTCAACCTCTTCCAGCGTCATTCCAGGGCGTATGCCCGTGAACGCCCTTGCGAACGGTTTGCGAGGGTCGCAGTTGATGTAGGGCAAGAAAAGTAGCCACGAGAGGTGCCGTTCGTTCGATTCGCGCGAACGGTGGGCCGATCACCTGCAATCGATCGCATAGCCGACGAGGCGAAAAAGCAGTTTCGGCGCCCGTTTGCGCGTAATCGCCGAAGCGACCTCGAAACGCAATCGCCCGCCCGACGCCTCCAGCCGCGCCAGAATGGCCTGAACGTCAAGCGGCTCGTCGGCAAGTTGTGGCGAGAGCGTGACCAGCAGGCAAGAGCTGTCGGGCGCCGGCTCGACCGCCACCACCAACAGCCCGGCCAACAACGCGTCGTCGCCCAGCGCGTAGTTCAGCGTGTCGGCCACCTGGCAGCAGAGCTGCCGGGCCTTGCGGTGCTCGCCCCGATCGCGGCGCATGCCAGTTCCCATTTCGGGTGAGACACGAGCGCCGGTCTTGGGGTTCGCACCTTCATTTCCAACAATGGAAGTCCTCAACTCCGACGGCTATGCTGGTAGATGTTGTCGCAGGCCCCGCTTGTGTGCTCCGCATGAACGACGTCACTGGCATCTTGTCGGCTATCGACGAGGGCGATCCGAGAGCGAGCGAAGAGCTGCTGACTTTGGTCTACGACGAATTGCGCCGCGTCGCGGCGGCGCAATTGGCGCGCGAACGTCCCGGTCAGACATTGCAGGCCACGGCACTGGTGCATGAGGCGTTTGTGCGGCTGGTCAAGGGCGACCGTCCCGGGGCATGGAGCGGCCGGCGGCATTTCTTCGCCGCGGCGGCCGAGGCGATGCGGCGGATTCTCGTGGAAAATGCCCGCCGCAAGCACCGTTTGCGTCACGGTGGTGGACGCCAGCGAGTCGATTTGGATGCCGTTGAGCTGGAAGCGGTCGATCTGGCCTTCGAGGGACCGCGCGAAGACGTGCTGGCCCTCGACGAGGCGCTCGGCCAATTCGCGGCCATCGAGCCACGCAAGGCCGAGCTGGTCAAACTGCGGTTCTTCGCCGGCATGGAAGAGCAGGAGGCGGCCGACGCACTGGGAATTTCACGGGCTACTGCGGCACGGGACTGGGCTTTTGCCCGAGCCTGGCTCTTCGACCACTTGCGCGATCGCTCGTGAGGCGCGAGGTGCCTGGACGTCGCATGGGTAATTAGAGAGCCATACAATCCACTGCCTGGAGCCATGCGATGTCTGAATCGAGCAAAACCCCGACCACCCCTCCAGTCGATCCGCCGCCGATGGCGAACGTCGATCCGCGATCGGTCGAGGGGATCTTTGTCGAAGCCTTGGGCAAGACCAGTGCCGATGAGCGACGTGTGTTCCTCGATGCGGCCTGCCTGGCCGATCCGCAAAGGCGCGAGCGCGTCGAGGCCCTTTTGCGCGCGTACGATGATGCCGGAAGCTTTTTGCAGCGGCCGGCGGGCGATTGGCGAAACCCTCCTCCCGGTGGCGAAAACGACGTCGACGAGCAGGGCATTCCGCGCGGTTTGCTTTGCCCCAGCGACAAGCCCGGCTGCCTGGGCACCCTGGGGCCGTACGAAGTTCGGGAATTGATCGGCCGGGGCGGAATGGGGATCGTGTTGCGGGCGCTCGATCCAAAGCTCAATCGGGTGGTGGCGATCAAGCTGCTGGCCGGCGAACTTGCGTCGCAGAGCGCCTCCAGGCGACGGTTCTTGCGCGAGGCCCAGGCCGCCGCCGCGGTGAGCCATCCGCACGTCGTCATGATCCACGCCGTCAACGACGATCAGACACCGTACCTGGTGATGGAGTGCATCGACGGCCGGTCGTTGCAGCAGAAGATCGACGATGCCGCACCATTGAAGCTGACCGAGATCCTGCGCATCGGCTCACAGGTCGCGGAGGGCCTGGCCGCGGCGCACAAGCAGGGGCTGGTGCATCGCGACGTCAAGCCGGCCAACATCCTGCTCGAAAACGGCGTCGAGCGCGTCAAGATCACCGATTTCGGCCTGGCGCGTACGGCCGACGACCTGGCCATCACGCGGCCGGGCGAGGTCTCCGGCACACCCCAGTTTATGTCGCCGGAGCAGGCGCTGGGGCAACGCGTCGATCATCGCAGCGATCTGTTCAGCCTGGGGTGCGTGCTGTACGCCATGTGTACCGGCCAGGCACCCTTCCGCGGCGACAACTGGCCGGCGGTCATCAAGCAGGTTTGCGATGCGGCCCCGCGCCCCATTTCCGAGCTCAATGCCGAGATCCCCATGTGGCTGGCGGCAACCGTCGAACGCCTGCTGGCCAAGGATCCGGCCGACCGCTTTCAGACCGCAGCCGAAGTGGCGGAAGTGCTGGCGGGGCAATTGGCCAAGACGCAGGCCGGACAGGTGCCCGCCGTGCCGGTCGTGACCGTTCGCGCCGCGCCCCCGGCCGGCTGGGCGTCGGTTCGCGCCCAGCCGATCGCGACGTGGCTCGTGTTTGTGGGCCTGGCTGTGACAGGCTACCTGGCTGGTCGACTTGTACCGTGGAGCGATGCGGGTTTTATCGTCGTAGTGGCCCTGGGAGCGGTCACGTCGGGAGTGGTGTTCGCGTGGCGCAGCCGCACGCATGAGGCATCGTCGTCGGTGACGGCGCTCTTGATTTTCGTCGGCTTCCTGGGTTGCCTGGTCGGTACGGTATTCGGATACGAAATGCAGCTTCGTCACCATACCGATCTTATGGCTGCCGACTGGTTGATCGCCGGAGTGTCGGCCGTGTTAACCAGCAATGCGATCTGGAACATTCGCCGCAGGTCGGGAAAGACGATTTCCAGCGGCGATCGGCAACCATTGCCACCAGCGGGTTCCAGCGCGCCCAATCAGACTGCGGCTTTGCTTGCCCGGCCCTGGAGAGTTGTCGGGTGGATGGTGGTGCTTCTGCTCTCGTGCTTCGTGCTTCTGCCTTGCCTGGTCGGGATCGGCATTCTCTTGCCTTCGTATCAGGCCGCCGAAAGCCGGAAGCTCATGGAAGAACAAAAGGCGGTCCTCACGGTCAGCTTCGACGAGGACACTCCGCTAGTCGAATTCGACCGGTCGCCAGTCTTCTCGAACCCTTTCGACGTGCGGTATGGTCCGGGACGTTACGTTGTCGCGATCACTTACCTGCACGCGGGCAAACGGTACTCATTCGAGCAGGTGGTCGATCTAAAGGCCCGGGAGCGCAAATCGCTCGATCTAGGCCCGATCATCCGTAAGGAATTCTCGACACGCGGTGGGCGGGGCGACGAGGCGCAAGGAGAGTTGGAAGTGGTACCATGACATCACACCAATGAAAATTGAATTGCGAATCCCACAGGCGACGATCACCTGCTTCTTCTTGGCGGCGAATCTCGCAATCTGCAACGACGGGCCCGACCAGCTGGCCGCGCCCTTGCCTGAGGGCGTAACGGCCGTCTGGGACATCGCAAAGGCCCACCACGAAACCACGCCCACCCGCGAACGGATCTCGATCAATGGCCTCTGGCACTGGCAGACGGCCAGCAACGACGAGAACCAGGTGCCGGCCAAGAACTGGGGCCATTTTAAGGTCCCCGGCTGCTGGCCCGGAATCACCGATTACTTGCAAAAGGACTGCCAAACGCTTTACTCGCACCCGAGCTGGAAGAACCAGCGTCTGGGCGACATCACCGCGGCCTGGTATCAACGCGAATTCACCCTGCCCGCCAATTGGGAACAACGCCGCGTGACACTGGCGATCGAGTACTTGAATTCGTTCGCGGCCGTGTACGTCGATGGCAAGCAGGCCGGAGAGATCCAGTACCCAGGGGGCGAACTGGATCTCACGCAACATTGCCGGGCTGGCACCACTCAGGTGCTCAGCCTGTTCGTCGTCGCGATGCCGCTCGAGGCGGTGCTCCTCTCGCACAGCGACAGTAACGCGGCCCGCGCGGTCAAGGGCCGGGTGGCACGGCGCGGCCTGTGCGGTGACGTCTTTCTTGTCGGCACGCCCCAGGGTCCGTGCATCGCCGATGTGAAGGTCGACACATCGGTCCGCGATTGGAAGATCACGTTCGACGCCGCTCTGGAGCGCCTTGCCGATGACGCCCAATATATGCTTCACGCCCGCGTGACGTTGGACGGTAAGGACGTCCGGGACTTCAAGAGCGGGCTCTTCAAGGCCGGCGACCTTGAAGGGGGCCGCGTCAGGCTTGCCGAGACCTGGCGGCCCGAACGGCTGTGGGATATCCACACGCCGGGGAACATAAACCAGGTCGCAGTCTCGCTCGTCGACGTCGAGGGAACGGTTCTCGACACGTTCTTCAGCGTCCGTTTCGGCTACCGTGAGTTTTGGATCGACGGCCGCGACTTTTATCTGAACGGCACGCGGATCTTTCTCTCCTGCGTGCCCCTCGACAACGCCCAGGTCAGCGCGGCCCTGGCGACGTACGAGGGCGCCAGGGAAAGTCTCGAACGCCTGCAAAGTTTCGGCACCAACTTCGTCTACACACACAACTACGGCTGCGAGCCGGGCTCACACCTGAGTTTCGACGAAATCCTCAGAGCCGCCGACGACGTGGGAATGCTCGTCGCCTTCTCCCAGCCGCACTTCGCCCACTACGATTGGCGGCGCGCCGACGCCGACGATCGTTACGCGCGCCACGCCGAACCCTACGTGCGCCGGGCGCAAAACCATCCCTCCGTGGTGGCCTACGCCACGAGCCACAACGCCACCGGCTATGACGAAGACATGAACCCCGACTTGATCGACGGCACCGCCGATCCGCGTAGCCCCGGGGAGATCAATCATGCCGGGCGAGCGCTGCGCGCGGAGGCCATTTTGAAACGGCTCGACCCAAGCCGGATCGTCTATCACCATTCGTCGGGCAATCTTGGCTCAATGCACACTTCCAACTTCTACCCGAATTTCGCCCCGATCCAGGAACTGTGCGACTGGTTCGAACACTGGGCGACCAAGGGCGTGAAACCCGTATTCACCTGCGAGTACGGCGCGCCCTTTTCGTGGGACTGGGCCATGTACCGCGGTTGGTACCGCGGCGAGCGCTCTTTCGGCAGCGCGCGGGTGCCGTGGGATTTTTGCCTGGCGGAATGGAATTCGCAATTCGTCGGCGATGCCGCGTTCGAAACGAGCGAGGCCGAGAAGGCGAATCTGCGTTGGGAAGCCCGGCAATTCCGCGAGGGCAAGCTCTGGCACCGCTGGGACTATCCGCAGAGCTTGAATTCGAAACGGTTTGAGGAACGATACCCCATCGTCGCGCGGTACCTCACCGACAACTGGCGCGCCTTTCGCGGCTGGGGCGTTTCAGCCATCTCCCCCTGGGAGCACGACCAATTCTGGATCTTGCGCGATCGCGTCGATCGGGGGCGCCGGGAACTGGCGGTCGACTGGCAACGCTTGCAACGGCCGGGCTTGAGCCCCGATTACCTCGCCGGGCAGTACGAACGCATGGACCTGGCGTTCGAGCGATCTGACTGGGTGCCCACCGCCGCGGCATCCGCTTTGTTGCGGAACAACCGGCCGCTCCTGGCCTATATCGCCGGCAAGCCCGCCGCGTTCACCAGCAAAGACCACAATTTCCTGGCGGGCGAAACGGTCGACAAACAGGCCATCGTCATCAACAACTCGCGCCGCACGATCGCCTGCAATTGTAAGTGGTCGCTGGCCCTCGGCAAGTTGGCCAAAGAGGGCCGGTCCATCACCGGCAGCCAAAGAATCGAGCTGCCGACGGGCGAACAGGCACGAATCGCGTTGCACTTTGAGCTGCCGGAAACACTTCCGGCCGGAGAGTACCCTTTGCACGCAACGTTCGAGTTCTCCAATGGCGAAATCCAGGGAGACTCGTTCGCGATCCACATCGCACGGCCTCGACCAGCCCCAAAGGTGGCTGCCAGGATCGCGCTCTTCGACCCGCTGGGCGAGACACGGTCGTCGTTGAGCAAGATGGGGATCGGCTTCAAGATGGTCGACGCCAGCGCCGACCTGGCCGGCTACGATGTGCTGATCGTCGGCAAGGCCGCCTTGACGGTCGACGGCCCCGCTCCCGACATTGCGCGGGTTCGCGACGGTCTGCGCGTGCTCGTTTTCGAGCAAAGCGCCGACGTGCTTGAAAAGCGATTCGGCTTTCGGGTGGCGGAATATGGCTTGAGGCAGGTTTTCGCGCGCGTGCCCGATCATCCTGCGGTGGCCGGCATCGGTGCGGACGAGTGGCGCGATTGGCGGGGCGAGGCGACGCTGCTTCCGCCGCGACTCAAGTACGAATTGCGGCCACGTTTCGGTCCGACCGTCCTTTGGTGCGGCATCCAGGTTCCGCGGGTTTGGCGCTGCGGGAACCGTGGTAACGTGGCCTCGATTTTGATCGAGAAACCGGCGCGCGGAGATTTCCTGCCCATCGTCGACGGTGGTTGGAGCTTGCAGTACGCGCCGCTCTTGGAGTGCCGCGAAGGCCAGGGAATCGTCCTGTTCTGCCAGATCGACGTCACTGGACGCAGCGAAACCGATCCGGCGGCCGAAGCGCTCCTGAGCAACCTGCTCGAATACGTATCCACTTGGAAGGCGGCGCCCCGAAGAAGCGCGGTGTTTGTCGGCGAGCCCGCCGGCAAGGCCCATTTCGAGTCCTGTGGTATCACAATGCGCTCGTACGAGCGGGGCAAGCTCTCGCACGACGACGTCTTGGTCGTCGGCCCCGGTGGAGGAAAGGACCTCGCCGCTGACGCGGCGGCGATTGCCGACTGGCTCAAGGCGGGCGGAAACCTGCTGGCGATCGCGTTCGACGCGTCCGACGCCGGTGCGCTGCCGTTACGCGTCGGCATGCGGAATGCCGAGCACATCTCGGCGCGCTTCGAGCCTTTCAGCGCCGGTTCGCCTCTGGCGGGCGTCGGGCCGGCCGACGTCCACAATCGCGATCCAAGAGAGCTGCCACTGATCGCATCCGGGGCGACCGTCTATGGTGACGGCGTGTTGGCCAAGGCAACAGACATGAGCGTCGTCTTCTGCCAACTGGCGCCATGGCAATTCGGCGGGAGCGAACAACAAAACCTGAGAAAAACCTACCGTCGAGCATCGTTTTTGGTGACGCGATTGTTGGCGAACATGGGCGTCGCGGCGTCGACGCCGATTGTCGAGCGATTTCATGCTCCCCTCGACGCGAGCGCGCCAGAGAAGCGATGGCAGGAGGGCCTGTACCTCGACCAGCCCGAGGAATGGGACGATCCCTACCGTTTCTTCCGCTGGTGAGCCCCGCCGAATCTCAGTCGTCAAACGGCACGTCGTACGGCTCTTCTTCTTTTGCCGGTATTTCGTCGGTGAGTCTGTCCATGGCTTCGGCGGGCATGGTGCCGACGAGGGAATTCAAGATGGCCACGGCACCGACCGCGGCGATCAGGCCCACGATCGCCGCCAAGAGCACCATGAGCAAGGCCCGTCGGCCCCTTTGCCACTGCCGAAGGGTCCCACGACCGTCCAACACCAGGCAGACCATGCTGAAGACGATCGCCACGCATGCCAGCCCCACAGCGCCGCCCACGGCAAGAAAGACCATTTCGCCAAACTTCGATACCGTGACCTGCACGCCCGCCTTGAACCAGGGTTGCGAGAGGGCCATGCCGCGAGTCGACAGGCTGCCCGTGATCGTCCCCACCAACAACACGGCAAGGCCTGTTGCACATCCCCAGTGCGAACGATCTGGTGCATGTGGGTTCATGCTTTTCGCCGCCCCCTGCGAATGGCAAGCCAGCGCTCGGCCCTCATGCCGACGAGGAAGCTGCCGACAACGAGCGCTACCCCCGACACCCTGCCAAATCGCGTGTGGAGCACTTCGAAGAACTTTTCACGCTCCGCCGAAACGCGTGGGGGAAAAAGGCGGTAGTCTGCGCTTTTTCGAAGGCCTTGTTCCAAGGGGAATTCGTAAAGCCAATAAGGTACGGCGACCAGACCCCAGCCGACCAGCGCCATCAGGGCGAAAATCATCCACAATCGAAATTGGAAATGGCCGCGGCCCATCGCGGTATTCTACCACCCGGCGGTCTCACGGCCACATGTACCGGGGGATTGCCAGCAAGTGAGAGGTACAAGTTCACCGTCCTACTTCGTCCAGCACCTCAAGCACCTCTTTGTGGTCGATTTCCTCGGCGAGTCGCCAAGCGGTTCGCCCGCGGCGATCGCACGCGTTGACATTTGCCCCGTGGCGGATCAACGCACGGGCCGCCGCGCCGCCGGTTTGCTCGCTCAGATATGCATCAGCCCTTCCCCGGTTTGCAACATAGAGCAGCGGCATCATCCCCTGGTAATCCGGGTCTTTATCCTGATCGACAACGTTGACGTTGGCGCCGGCCTCCACCAGCACGACAACGGCCTCCATGTTCCCTTCGCGGCTCGCTTCAAGCAACGCCGTCACACCGTTATCGTCCTTGGCATCCACTTTGGCACCCGCCGCCAATAGCAACCGCACCTTGGCGGCGGAATCGAATTCACTGGCGGCAGCCAGAGCTAGCGCCGGACTGTGCTGGTACCATACCGAGCGTTCATCCACGTCGAACCCCCGCTTGAGCAGCGATTCCAACACGGTCGCCGACGTGTATTGCGCCGCAATCACCAACGCGCACTCCCCATGCCTGGCGCGAACGTGCGGGTCGGCCCCGGCTTGCAAGAGCCTCGCGGCCGCGGTCGGTGAGCACTCCAATGCACATAAAAGTGCGGTTCTGCCGTCCGAATCGGCCTCGTTCACATTCGCCCCGCGCGCCAGCAGCAACCGCACTTTTTCATCCACATCCTCGTACGCTTTGGCGGTCCAAGGCAGCAGCGACGGCTCCCATTTGCTCCCCGCGTCGAGGAGCAATTCGAACATGGCGGCATTGCCGTACGCCGCCGCGAGCTGCAATGCGTTGAGGCCCTTGCGTGTGGTACGTTCGATATCGCCGCCCGCGCTCAGCAAGAGGCGAATTCTTTCGGCATCGGCGGCCATTGCGGCGACAGCCAGCACATCATTCTGGCTGTCCGCGACAACATGAATATCGGCGCCGGCATCGATCAACCACTTGAGCCGTGGCGCATCGCCGTGCCGCGACTTGACCACTCTGTCGGTTGGCCACTCCCCCTTTCGTTTTCCGAGGACAAGTCCCCTGGCGCCGGGGCGAAATGGCAGGAAGGGCCGGTGTAACCGAAGACTCTGCGGTACCAGATTCTTTGGTGGATCGTCGAAAAACGTACCTTCACCGCACGCATAGAACGCGGCGGTTCGGTGACTGCTGTCCGTAGTATCCGGGTTGGCGCCCGCTTCCAATAACGCCTGGACGCAGGCCTCAGGATCGCCTGCGATGGTCGGGATCGCGCCTGCGGCGGCCATGAGCGCCGTGACACCCTTCAGCGTCCTCGCGTTCACATCGGCACCGGCTTCGATTAGCTGGCGCACCGCGCACACTTTCCCGCGAGCGGCGGCCCACATCAAGGGTGTCGTGTCGTTGGGGTCGTACATCGCTCCTTGATATACGACCCGCAGATCGACGGGGACGCCTTCGTCGAGCTCTTCCTGAATCGTTACAACGTCACCGATCTGTGCTGCCTCGTGGATTGGAGCAAAGAATCGAGTGTAGCCGTTGAACTTGGTTTTCTCGTAACCAAGGCCATCATTACTTGAGTGATCGTAGCGGGAGATTTCGCAATCCGGCAGGGCTTTGCGCAGTTCGGCCACACCGACGGCCGTGACATGAGTCCCTTCGAGCTTCAAGACGCGCATCGCTTTCAACTGAGCAAGCCGGAAAACACCAGCGTTGGTAACGTAGGCATCCTGCAGGTTCAGTTCTTTCACTCCATTGAGGCGCTCGAAGTGGACAAGTTCCGCGTCCGTCAAATCATTTCCCGTCCGAAACGTGACCCGCTTGACCGTCGCAAAGAAGTCGTTGCCCAGCCATCTTCGCAGCCAGTTTGGGCCCGGCGCCTCCGTGTCGCTCTTGGCAGACCAATCGTACTCGACCCAAGCGTTCAGCTTTTCAATGGCTGTGACCGCCTCACTCTCGCGACGCTTATGATCCAGCTTCGAACCGAGCCACGCCAGGGGCAAGCTCAGAAGTACCACCAACGCCAGCAACGTCTTGAGGCTGAACTGCAACCAACGACGGCGCGGTTTGGTGTTAGTAGTTCGACCCGGAGTCATCGGTCAAATCCTGTATTTCGTACGACGCCTGCAAGCTCGCGGCAATAAGCTTCCTTGAAGCCGGCCCGCGCCGTATCGACAACACCAACATGCCACATTCCCCATCTCGAAAACAAGGCCAGTTGAGCGTCCGGCCGGCGCGGCAAGCAATCGAGCCACTCTCCGTCAATGCGGATGCCGATTTGCAACAAGCCTCCTCGATCGGATAAACTCTTGACGGCGGAAATACAGTGGTGAAATACACGAATTGATGAGGTCTCGGCGATGCTCACGCTTCAAGGGGCTCAACGCCCGTTCTGCGATCGACTGAGCCGGCGGTCGTTCCTGGCCATCGGCGGCATGACGCTCGGCGGACTTTCGCTCTCGGACATTTTGCGCGCCGAACAGCGATCGGGTACGGCGGGCCGGCACCGCGGGATCATCATGATCTACATGCCCGGCGGCCCGCCGCACCAGGACATGTACGACCTCAAGCCGGAGGCGCCAAGCGAGTTCCGCGGCGAATTCACGCCGATCGACACAAACGTGCCGGGTATCCAGATCGGCGAACTTCTGCCGCGGCTGGCATCGCGGATGGACCGTTTCGTGATCATCCGCTCGCTGGTTGGTTCGGATGGAGCCCATGCTTCGACGCTCTGCACGACGGGGCATCGCTACGGCAGCGACCCGGCGGGCGGTTGGCCCGTATTCGGCTCCGTCGTATCGGCGCTCCTAGGCCAGACCACGTCTGCCATCCCGGCCGCGGCCGACCTTTCGGAACGCATGCAGCACGATCCGTACAATATCCGCGCGGCAGGGTTCTTGGGGACCGCCCACGCGCCGTTCCGCCCCGAGGGAGAAGTCCTCGGTGATATGGTCGTTGCGCGCGACCTGCTCGACCGCATCGACGACCGCAAGACTCTGCTGACAGAGTTCGACCGTTTTCGCCGTGACGCCGACCGGCAACGCGACGCTCTCGGCCTTGCGTCGGACCCGCACTTGGATACCTGCACCGAACGGGCGCTCGACCTTTTGACTTCCAGCGCGCTGGTCGACGCGCTGGACCTCGAGCGCGAAGATCCTGCGGTTCGCTCAACGTACGGGACCGACGATCCGCAGGTGCTCCCCTATTCGAGCGCCGGCTACCGGGCGTTGATGTCGCGGTTTCTGCTCGCGCGGCGGTTGATCGAGGCGGGCGTGCGCTGCGTCACCGTCTCGTTCGCCGATTTCGACTGGCACGGCGCAAACTTCGCCAATGCCCGCAAGGTGTTGCCGCTGTTCGACCAGGGGATCACGGCACTGGTTGACGATCTCCACGCACGGGGGATGGAGCGCGACGTAAGCGTCGTGGCCTGGGGCGAGTTCGGCCGCACGCCGCGAATCAACGCCAACGCGGGACGCGACCACTGGCCGCAAGTGAGCTGCGCCCTTTTGGCGGGCGGCGGAATGCGCACCGGCAAGGTGATCGGCAGCACGAACCGGCTGGCCGAGTCGGCCATCGACCGGCCCGTGCATTACAACGAGGTCCTCGCGACGTTGTACCACAACATCGGTCTCGACGCCGCCACGGCATCGGTCCGCGACCTGAACGGCCGCCCGCGCTACCTGATCGACGGACACCTTCCGATCGCGGAGTTGGTTTAGTTCCTCCTATCCCGGCAAGAAACCAACGATCGAACGGACGCTGGTCCACAACTGGGCGAAGGATCCTTGGGCTTTCAGTTGCGAGCGCTCGGCGTTCCCGCTGGGCCAACTGGCGAAGTTCTGGCCGCACATCATCGAGCCGGTCGGCCGCATCCACTTCGCCGGGGCCCACGCCTACAACCTCCCTTGGGGCATGGACGCGGCCACGCGGTCGGCCAATCGAGTCGCCGAGGCGATCGACCAGGCGGATTAACGATCGTTCCGATCATCCTTCGGTTCGATTGGCCGGCGTTTTTTCTGGATCGTCACGCCGCCGTAATTCTTCTTCAGGCTTCCCGGCTTGCTCAAGTTTTCCTGCGTGAAATGAACTTCGAATTCGCCGCCGACTTCCTGGCTGCATTTCAAGCAAAGCCGCGCCTCGGGCAGAGCCTCCGCTCGCTCCGCGGGGATTTCGGCTTTGCATCGGGCGCACCAACGTTGTTTTGCACTCATCGACAGTCCTCCTTTTTCACGAGATCGAACAAGGTAGACAAGCGATACAGCACCCCTCGTGCCTGGTTTCAAATCAGCGCAACAAAAAAGCCCGGCAACTGACAGGCTTTCTTTGCAATCCTCGGTTGATTTTCGTTCTGCGGCTATTATAACGTGCCGCGCGCGGTTTGCAAACAATCCGTCATTGTTCGTTGGACCCGGCGCGACGTGCATGCCAGGGGCTCGCCCGGACTTGTTCCTCGTTGTTCTACACATCGTTGCTGGCGGGCGCAATGGGAGTGTTGGGCAATTGCGGGTTTCATCGTAATATGTAGAAACGAGCGTGAAACTCCAGGGGACAAGCCTCTGGCCTCAAACAGATATGTCGAACAACCAGCGGCGTCCGACTCACGCGATCACACCCCGTCAAACGTTCGGTTCGGTCTCTTCGTACGTCGCGCCGCAACCTTCGCAACGGAAAGTGAACGTGGCGGGCGTGACATGGCCCTCGTCGCTCGCGGCCTGCTCGCCTTCCGGGAGATCGCGCCGCATGTCGATCTGCGTTCTGCGCCTGCACGCGCAGGCGGGGCATTTGCCGCTGGGGTGGGTGCCGCTCGTGGCCATCAGTGGTTAAACATGAACTCTTTGGTGTTGATCAGCGCCCACAACAGGTCTTCGAGCGCCGCTTTCTCTTCCGCCTGGTTCTTGACTTTGCTGAGATGGCTCAAGGCCAAATCCATTTCTCGGGGCTTCGGGGCGCGCGAGTAAACCAGCAGAAATATCTGTCGGACTTTCTGTTGGGGGGGCAGCGTCGTGTCGGCCGAGAGCACCGCCGCGCGACCCGTCGGCGAGGCGACTTTGCCGACCACTTCACTGGAATTCATCAGGTGCAGGTTCTGAGCCAGGTTGGCCGTGTCGACCCGTTCGCATTCGCACGATGTGGAACCTTCCGGCGTCCCGAAGATCTGCAGAAAGTATTGCGACGGATAGGGGAAGTGGGGCAATTGCACGGCCCGCGCCTCGGGCGGCAACGCCGGGGCCCCGCCGAGAAACGACCTGGTCAGCAACACGTCGTCGATGCTGTCGAGCAGCACCTCCGCCACCAACCGCCGCGGATAGAAACGCGCGTGATGTTGACGGTCTTCGAGATTGTAGGCGTTCGCCTCTGCGCTGAACTGGTAAACCTGCGACCGGCAAATCGTGCGCACCAGGTCCTTCATGTCGAAGCCGTTCCGCGCGAAGTGCTGAGCCAGTGCCTCGAGCAGCTCCGGGTTCGAGGCCGGGTTCGTCGCACGCATGTCGTCTTCGGGATCGACCAGCCCACGGCTGAAGAAATGTTTCCAGTAACGGTTGACTAGTGCCCGGCTGAAGTACGGGTTCTCGGGCGACGTCATCCAGTCGGCCAGGGCCTGGCGGGGGTCGTCGTCGGGCGGCAAGCTCAGCGGTTTGCCACCCAAGCCCGTCGGCAACACGGCGATACCTGTTTTGGGGTGCGGGATTGAAGCTACGCCGCGGTCGTGGTAAATGCGTTCGACGTTTGCCTGGTACTCTTTGCCGTACTTCCGCCCGACGCGCGAGAAAAACGCCGCCAGCCCGTAATAGTCCTTCTGGCTCCATTGTTCGAAAGGATGATGGTGGCATCGGGCACATTGCAGTCGCAGCCCCAGAAAGACCTGGGCCGTGCTCTCCACCTGGTCCGATTGCTCCTTGATTTGCCGCCACCAGTTAACCAGTGGATTGTCTTCCAAATCGCCGGAGGCTGTCAGCAGTTCACTGACGATTTCGTCATACGGTTTGTTGAAGTAAATCGCCTCGCGCAACCATTGCTGCAGCGCGACGCTGCCGCGGACCTGGCTGGTCTGCTCGACGCGGGACCGCAACAATAGCGTCCATTTGCGGGCGAAGTAGTCGGCGTACTCCGTCCGGGCTAGCAAATGGTCGATCCAGCGGTCGCGTTTCAATTCGTCGGTCTCGGCCAGGAATTGCTCGGCTTCGGCGGGGGTCGGCAGTCGGCCGGCGATGTCGATCGTCACGCGCCGAATGAAGACCTCGTCGGAGCAGGTTTCCGAGGGGGGCAAGCCGATCGATTTCAATTGCTTGAAGACCAGTTCGTCGATGAAGTTTTTCGGCGGCGGCAGTCGGTCGACCGGAGCGCCGAGCGGGATGGGGGCCCGAAACGTCGCCACATGCCCCTGGTAGCGCACCATCACCGAGGCGCTGCCGGTGTAATCAAGAATGCCGACCAGGCCCGTGGGACTCACCTGCGCCAGCTCCTTGGTATTCGAATCGTATTGGGCCATCCCTGTGACGTCTTCCGTCGAGCCGTCGGCATAATGGGCGACGATCGTAAGCTGCTGCTCGCCGCCCAGCGGCATCATCCGCACGGCGGGCACCACTTCGATGCCGACCACCTGCGGATCATCCGCGTTGCCGAACGGCATGCCTTGTGTGATCCATCGCTGTAACACGCGGTACGAAGTCGAGTCGGCCGGCAACCGAATGCCGCCGCCATGAGGCACCTTGCCCGCCGGCTTCATCAGCAGCAAACTGTGGTCGGGAAGTGTGGGCATGATCCGGCGGCCTCGGCATTCGCTGACCAGCCGCTGGTAATCGTCGCGCGTCTCGAAACCCAACAGCGACAGCGCGAAGCCGTTTTGTCCGCCGGCCTTTCCGTGACAACCGCCGCTGTTGCAACCAAAGCGGGTGAGGATCGGCTGGATATGGCGTTCGAAATTCAGCGGCCTCTCGGCCTTGAAATTCGCGACACAGACCCGAATGCTGGATTTGACGCTCTCGCTCGATTCGGCCGTGATCGTCGCCGATCCGTCGGAGAGAGGCAGCACCAGGCCCGACGCATTCACGTCGACCACGCCCCCCGGGCGAACGTCATAGGCGACTATTCGCGTGAGATCGCGCTCTTGGCTGCTGGCAAAAAGTCCCGTCACAACCAATTGCTGGCTCGCATCCGGGCCATCCAGGACGATTTCGTCGTCGATGGCGCGCCCCGTCTCGATCGCCAGCGACTGCAGCTCGCCCGGATCGCGCAAGCCGCGCGGCACCGCATCGCCGGCCAGGCCGACAAGCGCGCCAGCGAGCAAGGCCCACACAATGAGACCGACTCGCAGGTGAGAAACGAGGTTCATGTCGCAGTTCATCGGTCGATCTCGCGAGTAGAAAACTATTTCTTGGCCGGATCGGCCGGTTCAATCGTGAATATCAGTTCTTGTTTTACGGATAACGCCTGGCCGTTAAGCGCGGCGGTCGCCTGCAAGGCGGTCGCGTGCATACAGGGCAAAGCATTGCCCGCCACATCGATGATCAGGCGGCCCTCGGTCTGGCCCGCGGGAACCGTGACAATAGCGGAAGTGACGCCCGTGATGTTGAAGACGCCTAGGAACTGCACTTGGACCGGATCAGCAAAGCCATAGAGCCGTTTGATCGAAAGCGGCAATTCGAGCTTTTCGCCCGGCTTGACCGAAGCATGGTCCGAGGCCAGGTTCAATTCGAACGGAGCGGGCGTGATCTTCATCGTGATCCGGTTTGACGGCGCACTGATCTTCAAATCGGCCGCTTTCGATTGCTCCCGCAAACGGGTGACGTCCTGACGGAACGTCTGCAAGAAAGCAACGTCTTGTTTCGCTTTCTGGTCCGCTTCGGCGACCGCCTTGTCAGCGGCCGCCTTGGCTTCGGTGGCAGTCGACACCGGGTTCGCGGCCTGGGCGTCGTCGAGGGCTTTCGCGGCGGTCGACTGCGCTTCCAGCGCCGCTTTCAGCCGAGCGTCGTTTTCCGCGACGATCTTTTCGATGGCGGCCAGGCGGGTTTCCGCCTCCTGGAGCTTCGCGGGATTCCGCGCATACGACACGGTTCCGACGCCGCTCACGAAAAACGTATAGGTGCCCGGCGGAACATAGTTCGGCACCGTAACCGTGAAATCTGTCGCCGTCTGGTTGGCCGCGAGCGTGATCGGCGCATGGTACTTGGGCTGGGCATGCAGTGGACCATACGAGGTCGGCGGCAAGCCGAAAACGAACAGCTCCACGGACCCCTGGAAACCGCCCCGACGGATGACCGACAACGGAAACTTCACCGTCCCGGTCAGCGACGTCTCCAACCGCACTTCTGGCTCGACTTGCAGGCTAAAGGGCGCCGGTTCGGATGCGATCACCGAAACGGGCAATTGGTCCGTCAGCCGCGAGCGGTGATAAGTGACGCCGGTCTGTTGCACCGCCCAGATCATCGTTCCATAACGGGCATGGCGCACCGCGACGCTTTCGCCGATCTGCGCCTTCCCTTGAATGTTGAGCGAGCTCACACCGGGGGGCGCGTCTTCCGCGGCTTTCAAGATCAACGCCGCCGAAGCCTGTTTCGGCGCGATGACAATCGGCAGCGAGGTGACCCCGGGCGGAAGATTATCCACCGTCAGGTGAATTTCGCCTTCGAAGCCGTCGCGCCGATACGCGAAGACTTCGATCAGCTCGGCGCCCCCCTGTCGTAACATCGGCGACCAGGTGGTCGTAGTCACCGCAGTGTCGGCGGGCAAGTTCGTGGGGGGGCGAGGCACAGCGACCAGGCGAAAATCGGGCTCCGCCTGGCGGATCGACAACCGGTACACTGAGCGCGGGTCTCCCTTGACCGCGTGCAGCACACTCTGCGAAGGCCGCGACAAGTCGTGCACCATCACCCGGTAGATCCCGTCCTCGGGCACGACCAGCCGGTACACGGGATCGTGCGTTCCCATGCTAAAGAGCACGGAGTCGAGCATCGACCAATGGACGCGGTCGGAATTTGCCAGGTCGTCATCCACCGATTGCACGTCGAGCACCTGCTCGGCGCCTGTCTCATCGAGTTTGACCTGCTGAATGTGCAAGCGGGGATCGGTCGGCAGGCCGAGGCGTTGGGAAAAAACCTCAATCCAATAGACGTCGCCTTTCTTCGCCTGGAACGAAACCCAATCGCGGTCGCCGCGAGGGTAGAACTGGCCGACATATTCGCACGGGAGCTGCAGTGTTGGGGCTTCGGTCGGCGAATCGTTTGGCTCACTCTCAATCACGATCGGTGCCCCGGCCATCGTGAGCAATAGCGGATTCGAGCTTCCCGCGGCCGAATTCAACCGGTAGGAGATGCCGTCCATGAACGATTCCGAAGGTTCGACAAACAATCCGCCATCCCGGACGAGGTCGCGCGAGTCCGCGCCCGGCAATGGAATTGTGACTGTCAGCATCTCCAGCGGTTTGCCGCCGACTTGCACGCCATCCGCCGGTTTTCCGCCGGGCAGATTACGGCCATAGACCGTGTATTGACCATTCGACCCGGGCGCGCCGGCCGGAGGAAAGACGAAGTCGAGGTACGGCGCCGTGGAAATCGAAAGCCGGTAGAAACACTCGCCAGGCACGGCGTAATAGCCGTACATGTGGTCGTGCAACGACACCAGGTATTCGCCGTCGGAGGGGACTGTGAAATCGATCAGCGGATCGCGCCGATTGGTATTGTGATTGCGTTCCAACTCGCGCCCCGTCGCGTCGTAGAGCACCAGGGTTCCATCCACGCGGGAATCAACCCGGAAGGCCCAGCAATCGATGATCACCCGCTGGCCCTTATTCGCTGAGAACTTGAAGTAGTCGAGCCCACTGCCATCGCACGTTCCGTTGATCGTCGTCCCGATCGCGACTTCGTTCGCCTGCCGCGGCAGTTGGTTGGGCTCGGCTTCACACACCTCCGGCTGGCTTCCGACGACGAACGCCCGCGGATTCGACAGACCGTATTTGCCCATCGCGCGTAATTCGTACACGCCCAATGGGACGTCGGGAGCAATACTCACGTCAAACGTGCCGTAGAGGGGCTGCGGACCGGTTTGACCCAACCCCGGATCGGCCATCTTCAACTTCGCCGTGATTCCCCCATGGCTGAAAAACAATTGCCTGGCGTCGTCCAGATCGTCGCCGGCGACCGTGAGTTCGAATGTGGTGCCCACCTGTCCGCCAGCCGGAAACGACCAGTTCAAGCGTGGGTTGGGGAGCGTCGGTGGCAACTGGGCCGCCGCGGTCGTCGCGAAAACGACGCTCCAGAGGAGACCGCAGAGTACACGGAAGCTCGCGCGACCGGAAACCGCGGCGGTCGACATAAACCCTCCCAGGCGGACGATTCGGCTCACGCTGGCATCAACTCGCGAATCGGTTCCCCGGAAGGCAAGATCGCCATCGGCCGGCCGATCGTGTCGGTGAAGCAATGCTCGGTATCGATGCCGAGGAAGCGATAGACAGTAGCCCACAAATCGGCCGGCGTCAGCGGACGATCGATCGGATGGTGGGCCTTGGCGTCGGTCCCTCCGACGACCTGGCCCGTCCGCAGTCCGCCGCCAGCCAGCAGAATGGACATCGCGGCGCAGTGATGTCCGCGACCGGGGCGACCGGGCTTCTCGTATTCGACGTAAGGCGTGCGCCCGAATTCGCCTGTCACCACGATCATGACTTTCTTGTCCAGACCGCGTTCGTAGACGTCTTCGACCAGCGCCGCCACCGACTGATCGTAATCGGGAAGCTTCCAGCGGCTGTCCTTGAAGTGGTTCGAGTTGACGGAGTGCGTGTCCCAGTTGAAATGCGTGTCGGGCGGAGCGGTCCTCCCCGGCCAAGGGTTGCCCATTTCGACGGTCACGAAACTAACCCCGGCTTCCACCATCCGCCGCGCCAGCAAGGCCCGGTTTCCCCAGGGATGGCGGCCAAAACGATCGCGGATGGCGTCGCTTTCCTTCGACAGGTCAAACGCGCCGCGGGCTTTGGGGCTGGTCAACATGTCTGCCGCCAGTTGGCTGAACTGGTCCATCGCCGCCATGCCGCCGCTGCGATCGAGCTCGCGGCGCATCTCATCGAAACCGCGCCGCAAGGCGAGGCGGTTTTCGAGCCGGTCCTCGATTTCCTTAGCCAGCGTCAGGTTCTGGACTTTGAATTCGGGAGTCAGGAAGTTCGCGCCGATGGTGAAGGGCCCATGGGCCGGACCGAGGTACGCCCCTTGATGCGGATTGGTCAGGGTGCCCTCATCGGTGCAGAGCACGTAATTCGGCAAGCCGACCACGTGCCCTTCCCGCATCTTCGAGACTACCGATCCGATGCAGGGATACTCGTTGGCCCCTTCGCCCTCTCCTCGCAACGGGGGGCGCGCCATCAGCATTTGTTTTGTGCCGCCACCGTGTTGAATGAAGGTATGCGAAACCGAACGGACGATGCTGAATCGGTCGGCCACTTTGGCATGCCGCGGCATCAACTCACAGACGTCTAGGCCCGGCACGACCGTGCGAATCGGGTCGAATTCGCCCCGATATTCCATGGGAGCGTTGGGCTTCATGTCATAGGTGTCGATGTGCGACAAACCGCCCGGCAACCAAACCAGGATCACCGCGGTATCGGGGGCCGCAGCCGCCTCCGGATTCGCCTTAGCCCGCAGCCTCAGGAGGTCGCTCAAGCCAAGTCCGCTGAAACCGAGCGCACCGAGTTGCATGAAGCAACGTCGCGATATGGGGCCTGCACAGCGATCCAATGCGGCTTTCATCTCAAACCTCGCACGACCCCGACACGACGAATCGCGAGTTGTCTTGGAGCGACTTTTTGCGCAATTCCCCCAACGCGTCAATCATAAACGAACGGTGATGGGTCAACAAGTCCTGGTCTGGCATGGATCTGCACCTCCGTCGTGGGCAACGAGCATCGCCACAACGCACGATTTCTGGAAGAAGTTCGATGCCGGCGAAATCCAGCGGTAGCATTGCCGCAAGTCGTTCATCTGCTGTGCCATTCGACGCCAATTCAGGCATCTTGGGCGTGCTGGTGTAAGGTTCTGGTCTGGCCCGCGTATTACCTTGTGAGAGTGGAAGGCCGCTTTGAGAGTTTTCAGTAGTATTTTTGACGAGGAGCACGATCATGTCGACCGTTACTGAGATCAACCGCTTTCGCATCCAACATGGGGGTCTGCCGCCGGCGTTGCCCGAGGCGCGTCATCGCGACTGGGCCGCGGTCGGGAACGACGCGTTGGCGATTACGGCGCTTGCGTCGGCCGTGGTGCTCGTGCTGTGGTCATCGATTCGGTGGTAGAGCAATCACCGGCAACGAGCGGCAGGAGCGCGGGGCCGCAGCGCTTCGCGGCTTCGACCGTCACGTTGGCGGGCGAGAGTCCCGTGCGATCGTATGGCCACCGTCTCTCGCCGATTCTTGCTATACTTACCCCTGGACTTCGCGTTAGAAATGAAACAGCAAAACCATGAGAAAATACGTTCTCCTTCACTCCACCTTGACTATGGCCGTCGCGGGCATTTGCCTGGTGATGACATCGCCATCGCGAGACCGCTATGCCGACCAGAAAACACGGACTGCAAGACGGCGCGATTTTCGGCTTCGGCGGCGGCACTAACCCGGCCTGCTTACTACTGCTCGAGTCCAACTCAAACGACCAGCCGCCGCGAGGTTGGCGCTACGGATTCGTGGGCATGAGCGCCGAATCGCTACGGGACCATCTTGGCGACCATCAAGTTTGGTTCTTCCCCGCGGCGGGTAAGCTCGGCGCGATCGTCGCTGTGCGGCAAGAAGGCAAGGCCGATCGTTGGCCGCGGCGTGATCGGTGGTATACTCTCACCATCATGGCACCCACGATCCTGCAGTCCCTCGCACTCATCGCCTTGCCGCTGACACTATCGGCGGCCCTCTGCGCCGCCGAACCACGCCCGAACATCGTCGTTATTCTTGCCGATGATCTCGGCGTAAACGACCTTGGCTGCTATGGGCGAAAAGATCACCGTACGCCCAACCTGGATCGGCTTGCGAAGCAAGGCATGCGATTCACGTGCGCTTACACTGCCCAGCCAATCTGTTCGCCTTCGCGGGCGGCCATCATGACCGGCAAATGCCCGGCTCGGCTCAACCTGACGAACTACTTGCCCGGCCGGCCCGACGCCCCTTCGCAGCGCCTGTTGCAACCGCGGATTGAAGGGCAATTACCGCTGGAGGAAGTGACCGTCGCCGAATTGCTGAAGAGCGCCGGCTACGCCACGGGGCTGTTTGGCAAGTGGCACCTCGGCGGCCCCGGCTTCGGACCAGTGGAGCAGGGGTTCGACATCGCCGTCTCGCCCCCCGCCGATACCAAACCAATGCTTGAAACTGGCGGCAAGGGGGAATTCGCGATCACCGCCGCCGCGGAGAAATTCATCGAGGAACACCGCGACGGTCCATTCTTCTGTTATGTGCCGCACAACAATCCGCACATCCCACTGGCCGCCGCCGCGGAACGAGTGGAGAAGTACCCGGACGCCTTTCACCCCGTCTACGCGGCGATGATCGAAACGCTCGACGACGCCGTGGGACGGCTGATGGCCAAGGTCGAATCGCTCGGAATCACCGATCGCACGATCTTCCTGTTCACCAGCGATAACGGCGGGCTGCACGTGCTCGAATCGCCCGGCACGCCCGCGACGCACAACGGGCCGTTTCGCGCCGGAAAAGGGTACGTGTACGAAGGCGGGCTGCGCGAACCGCTGATCATCCGCTGGCCCGGCGTGGCTATTCCCGACAGCGTTTGTGAAACGCCGGTCGTGCTCACCGACCTTGTGCCGACCTTGCTCGAAGCGGCCGGAATCGATCCTGCCGTAGCGGTCGGTCCGCTTGACGGCGTGAGCATGAAAAATGTGCTCCGCGGTGAGCCGGCGCCGGCGCGCACGCTGTACTGGCACTTCCCAAACTACACGAACCAGGGCAGCCGGCCCGCCGGAGCGATTCGCGAGGCAAATTGGAAACTCGTCGAGCACTTCGAGGACGGCAGCGTCGAGCTGTACGACTTGGAGCAAGACGTTGGCGAAACGAACGATCTTGCGCCGTCGGAGCCCGCACGCGCTGAGGACCTCCGCCGCAAATTGCAGGCGTGGCGAGCAAGGGTTGGCGCTCGCATGCCAGTGCCGAACCCCGAGTTCGACCCGGCGTCGCACAGGCGCTTGTACGTGGACCAAGATCCATCGCGGCTCGTCGCTGAGGCGACGGCCGCCGCAACGGAGCCGATTTGGAAGGGTTGGCGCGAGGCGATGAATGCCGCGATCAAGGGGCGTAAGCCGGCGATCACGCCCGCGACGGGCGACATTCGCTTGCATGCGAAAGACGCGCGCGTTCACGCCCGGACGATGCGGTACGAGCCGCAACCCAACAAGAACGTGCTCGGCTACTGGACCAACGCCGCCGACTGGGCCGAATGGGAATTCGACGTCGCAAAGCGCGGCGTTTACGAAGTCGAAATCCAGCAAGGCTGCGGCGACGGCAGTGGTGGCGCGGAGGTCGCGGTGGCAATCGGCGGCCAGTCGCTGAATTTTTTGGTGCAGGAAACGGGCCACTTCCAGCACATGATCCAGCGGACGATCGGCGAGGTTGAGCTTACGGCGGGCAAACACACGCTCGCGGTAAAACCGCGGACGAAGCCCGGGGTCGCCGTGATGGACCTGCGCCGAGTCGTGCTGCGGCCGGCGCCGTAGGGCGCCGAACAGAGAATTGTCCCCGTTCGTCATTCAACATTGATCGGTTCGGATCATGGCACTTCTGAGCCTGCAAGATGTCACCGTGGCCTTCGGTGGCCCGCCGGTCCTCGATCGGGCGACGTTGCTTGTCGACGAGGGAGGGCGGATCGCGCTGGTCGGCCGCAACGGCGCCGGCAAGAGCACATTATTGCGAGTAATCCACGGCGACGTCGAATGTGACCAGGGTGAGATCGTTCGTCAGCAAGGGTTGTCGGTTGCCATGCTGGCCCAGGAGGTCCCCCGCGACCTGGCTGGTACCGTTTTCGATGAAGTGGCGCGCGGACTTGGTCAGTCGGCCGAGCTGCTGGCCGCCTTCCACCGTGCCGGCGCGGATTACGCGACGGCGCCCACGGGAGCGCTGCGGGTCGAGCTCGATCGGCTGGAGCGGGCGCTCGACCTGCAGGGGGGCTGGCGGCAACACGAGCGCGTCGAACGTGTGCTTTCGCGGATGGACCTGCCGCCGGCGGCCGAATGTCTCGGACTTTCGGCCGGTATGAAGCGACGTGTGCTCCTGGCCAAGGCGATCGTTGCCGAGCCGGACATCCTGCTTCTCGACGAGCCGACGAACCACCTGGACATCGAGGCGATCGACTGGCTGGAAGAATTTCTGTTGGGCTACGACAAGAGCCTGATCTTCGTCACGCACGACCGGGTTTTCCTCCGCAAGTTGGCGACACGGATCGTCGAGATCGACCGCGGAGCTCTGACGAGCTGGGCCTGCGACCACGCAACGTATTTGGCGCGCAAAGAAGCCGCCCTGGAGGCCGAAGCGCGACAAGAAGCACTGTTCGAAAAGCGACTGGCGCAAGAAGAAGCCTGGTTGCGCACCGGAATCAAAGCCCGGCGGACGCGAAACGAAGGCCGCGTCCGAGCGCTTGAGAAAATGCGCGAAGTCCGCCGCGGGCGGCGCGACCAGCCGGGCGAAGTGCGGATGCAGGCCGTCGAGGCCGACCGTTCGGGCCGGATGGTGATCGAGTCTAAAGGGGTCGCTTTCGCCTATCCGGGCCGCGCCGACGACGTCATTCAGGGTTGTTCGGTGCTGGTGATGCGCGGTGACAGGGTAGGAATTATTGGTCCGAACGGGTCGGGCAAGACCACGCTCTTGCGGCTCTTGCTCGGCGAGCTTCCGCCGCGCGAGGGGACGGTGCGGCACGGCACGAATCTGGAGGTCGCCTACTTCGATCAACTTCATGCCCAGCTCGATGAGGAGAAGTCGGTGATCGACAACGTGACCGACGGCAGCGACCGGGTTGTGGTGGGGGGCGGCAGCCGGCACGTAATGGGTTACCTGCAAGACTTTCTCTTTTCGCCCGAGCAGGCTCGACAGGCGGTCAAGCGGCTCTCGGGCGGCGAGCGGAACCGGTTGCTGTTGGCACGACTCTTCACACGGCGGTCGAACGTACTGGTGCTCGACGAACCGACAAACGATCTCGACTTGGAAACGCTTGAGTTGCTAGAGGAGCTGCTGGCCGATTACCAGGGGACTCTGCTGGTGGTGAGCCACGACCGCGAGTTTCTCAACAATGTCGTGACCTGTACGCTGGTGCTCGAAGGCGGAGGACGGGTCAAGGAATACGCCGGCGGCTACGACGACTGGCTGCGGCAGCGCGAGCCCCAGTGTGAACCTCCGCCGGCGCCCGCAACATCGCCCGCAATGTCCGAGAACCGGCCCGCGACGGTCCGTCCGACCGCCGAACGACGCCGTAAGCTGAGTTTCAACGAGCAGCGCGAGCTTGAATCGCTTCCTGAAACCATTGCCACACTGGAAAACGAGCAGCGGCAGTTGCACTCGACCTTGGCCGACCCGGCATTTTATCGCAAAGACGGCGGGCTGATCGCCGCGACCAAGGAACAGCTGTCGGCGGTTGAAACCGAGCTGGTGCGGGCTTACGAGCGCTGGGAGGCGCTGGAAGCGTTGCGGTAAGATAGGTGGCAATAACGGGAGAAGAAAGAAGGCAACGAGGAAGTGAATCCACCGATATCACGGATTTCAGAAACACGGCTTATGCGGCGTGAGGGCTGGTCGGGCGAGTAGAACGTGAGCAAGCCCATGGCACGTATTTGATACGGATTCTTCCGTGGCGGTAGACCGATTCTCAATGGCAACTTATAATGCGATCACCGAAGACTGCCGTAGGTTAGGCTTTCGAGCCTGACGGACCGACCCGAGATTCCGTCAAGCTCGAAAGCCTAACCTACGACGCCGACTTGCCCGCACCGTTGCCTGCCCGCCTCGCGTGATTCGCTCGGAGTTCGATCTTGCCGATCTTCGCACGTTCCCGCAAAATTGCGATCGCTTTGGTTCTGTTCGTGGGCCATGCGAAATGCGCTGCCGACGAACCGCTGCATGTGCGGATCGATGGGCTGATCGCGGCAAAGGCGACGGCTCGCGTCGTGAGCGCGGCGGCCGACGACGCCGAGTTCGCCCGGCGCGTTTA